>TARA_R110002110_G_scaffold147129_2_pt1 | contig 245437 bp, 234 predicted proteins | sample TARA_R110002110 | Tara Oceans TARA_R110002110 (sample SAMEA4397330) | marine metagenome | biome: Polar Biome; feature: [SRF] surface water layer (ENVO:00010504); material: water (ENVO:00002006), including particulate matter (ENVO:01000060) such as... | depth 5 m | reverse complement strand
CAAATTTACACTTAACTAAACTATCCGTGAAATCGGGGTAAAACCCACGGGGTGTTTAACAAGGTATGTGTTATTAAACAGAAGTTCCCCAATTCAGGGAAAGTTATGTTTAACTAGATTAGCTCTAAACCTATCTTCTTGCCGATAAAAATAATAACAAGAAAGCAAATTAGTGTAAGGCCGATACTCGAAAATATCGAATACCAAAAACCAATTTTAGGAAGTATAAATGGAAACAATAAAAACATCGGTAGGGTCGGAATAACATACCAAAACGTATACCAGGCATAATTGGCTATTTTCACTTGTGGTTGGTTTTCAAAATACATCCAGAACAAAACCAAAATAGTTACTAGTGGTAGAGCTGCAACTAATGCCGCTAATTTGTCACTACGCTTGGCTATTTCAGAGACAAGCACAATAATAGCGGCCGTGGAAAGATACTTGAGTATGATTAGTTGCATTTTAGACCTGTCTAAACCTAAAGTAAGTTTATTTAATCCCTAACTTGGAAAAATAGATTTTCTAAAATGCACCAAACGGTAAAGCGCGGGTAAAACCAAAAGCGTTAGGATTGTTGATGAAATAATTCCTCCAATAACCACTGTTGCTAAGGGACGTTGCACTTCCGAACCGATCCCGGTATTAAGTGCCATTGGCACGAAACCCAGTGAAGCTACCAGTGCAGTCATTAAAATCGGGCGAAGTCTGGATAAAGCTCCGTGAAAAATAGCTGCGTTAATATCTTCACCTTGCTCTAATAAACGCCTTATAAAAGTCACCATGACAAGTCCATTTAGGACGGCTATACCTGAAAGGGCAATCAAGCCGACACCAGCAGAAATTGAAAACGGAATCTCACGAATGGTTAAGGCTAGTATCCCTCCCGTTAAAGCAAGAGGGACGCCGGTGAAAATAATCAGGGCGTCTCGAATTGAATTCAGCGCCATAACCAGCAAAGTGAGTATCAACAAGAGAGTAACTGGTACCACAAAGGCTAGCCTAGTTGATGCAGACTGAAGTTGTTCATAGGTTCCGGCATATTCAACCCAGTATCCGGGGGGTAGTTCAACATTTTGCTCTACTGCTGCTTGTACATCTTCTACGAAAGAGCCAAGGTCTCGGCCTCTGACATTTGATGAAACAACAACCCTGCGCTTGCCGTTTTCCCTGTATATTTGGTTATAACCAGTTTCCAGATTAAAACTGACTAATTCTCCTAGCGGAATCACTGAGCCATCGTTCAGAGTTACCGGGATCCGTTGGTAAGTATCGGGGTTATTGCGTTGCATGCTATCAAGCCTGACAACAATATCTGAGCGCTGATCACCTTCATAGTATTTACCTGCAACGACGCCGCCCAATGCAACTGCAGCAGTATTTTGAATACTTCGAATATCTAGCCCATAGCGTGCAATAATTTCCCGTTTGGGCTCTATAGTCAGTATCGGTAGCCCGGTGGATTGTTCTACAGCAACATCGGCAGCTCCTGGAACCGAATTGGCAATTGCTTCAATTTCAGTCCCAAGTTCAGCCAATAAATCCAAATCATCACCAAAAACCTGAATGGCAAGTTCAGTACGGACACCAGATAGCAGTTCATTGAATCGCATCTGTATGGGCTGTAAAAACTCATATCGGTTGCCGGGAACCGGAGTAACCATGTCCTCAAGTTCAGCAACGACTTGATCTTTTGGCTTATCAGGGTCGGGCCACTGATCTCTGGGTTTTAGAATAATGAAGGTATCGGCAACACTAGGTGGCATTGGGTCTGTAGCAACTTCTGCTGAACCAATTTTTGAAAATACCCGCTCAACTTCAGGCAAGTTTCGGACTTCGTTTTCAAGTAGCAGTTGTAATTGTATGGCCTGCTCCAGGGAAGTGCCCGGAATTCTGAGCGCATGCATGGCTATATCACCTTCATCCAGATTGGGGATAAACTCCGTACCCAACCGGGCATAAAGAGTGGCACACCAGACAACGACTCCGACAGCTAGGATAATAACCAGCCAGTTGAATTTCATCGAAAATTTAAGCAGAGGTTGATAGACAAAATTAGCTGCATACATGATTGGGTTACGACGTTCCTTGACCGGCTTGCGAAAGAAATAAGCAACGCAAGCAGGGGCAAAAGTGATCGACAGAAGCATGCCACTCAACAGAGCAATGATTACAGTAATAGCCATTGGGTGAAACATTTTTCCTTCCACACCGGTCAGTGTCAGGATAGGAATATAAACAGCGGTGATTATAAATACACCAAAAAGAGCGGGGCGAATAACTTCCACGGTAGCATCAGTAACAATTTCCATACGCTCTTTCAAAGGCAGCACACCTCTTGCATAATTTTGACCAAGGCGCCGCATACAGTTCTCAACAATGATCACCGTTCCATCGATTATCAAACCAAAATCCAAGGCCCCCAGACTCATCAAGTTGGCGCTGACACGCGTCTGTACCATGCCGGTAATTGTCATCATCATGGCAATCGGTATAACTGCTGCTGTAAGGATTGCCGCCCTGATATTTCCCAATAATAGGAATAGTACAGCTATCACCAACAAGGCCCCTTCCAGCAGGTTCTTTTCAACGGTGACCAAGGTTTGGTCAACCAAACTGGTGCGGTCGTAAACAGCAGTGGCAGTTATACCGGGAGGTAAACTTTCATTAATTTCTTCCAACGCAATGGAAACATTATTGGCAACTTCGCGACTATTCTCACCAATTAACATGAAGACAGTACTCATTACTACTTCATGACCATCCTGAGTTGCGGCACCACTGCGAAGTGTTTCCCCTAGCTCTAGTCTGGCAACATCACTGACCCTTACGGGTAAACCATTGACGGTGGCAATTGGAATATTGGCAATTTCTTCCAGAGCCTGTACCTGCCCTGATACCCGCATAAGCCACTGTGAGCCGTTGTATTCAATAAAGCCTGTACCACGGTTTTCATTGTTTGATTCCAGTGCGTTCACCAGGTCTTCATGATCTAGTCCATAGGAAAGAAGTAGGGAGGGGTTAAACAGCACTTGAATTTCTTTTTTATAGCCCCCCACCGGATTGATTTCGACAACACCGGGAACGCGGAGTAATTGGGGGCGGATGATCCAGTCATGAACAGTACGCAAATCCATAGGGCTCACTAGAGAACCATTCTCATTGGTTGCACCAGGCTCAGCATCCACCGTAAACATAAAAATTTCACCCAAGCCGGTAGCGATGGGGCCAAGTTCCGGATCAATGTTGGCAGGTAATTCACCACGGATCGTAGCCAGTCGTTCACTGACCTGTTGGCGGGCAAAATAAATATCCGTACCTTCTTCAAATATGACCGTGACTTGTGACAGGCCATAGCGGGAAACAGAACGAGTGGAATCCAGGCGAGGTAAACCGGCCATGGCTGTTTCTACCGGAAAGGTAATTCGTTGCTCGGCTTCCAGTGGAGTAAAGCCAGGAGCGGCGCTATTGATAGTTACCTGGACGTTGGTAATGTCAGGTACAGCATCAATGGGTAATCGGTTAAAGTTCCAGATGCCTAGGCCGATCAGGCCGACGACCAGCAGCAACACAATCCCGCGTCGGGCGATAGATAATCTGACAATGGCTTCAAGCATAAAATTTATCTGTTTTAATGATCGTGAGAGGCACCGGATTTTTCGACGTCTGCTTTGAGGATATAACTGTTAGTGGTGACGTATTCAGCGCCAGCTCTCAACCCACCGAGCACCTCAATCCACATGTCATCCTGTTGGCCCAGTTCCAGCATGCGAACCTCGTAGGTATTGTCGATTTTTTCATAGACCACCGTAAAATCCCGAAAGGATTGCAGGCCATCGCGTTTAACTGCCAGTGGAACATCGAACTCACCGGCCTTAATTTGCGCTTCTATAAAGGTTCCGGGTGGGAACAGTCTGTCTGAATTATCCACGGCGACTCTGGCAGTAATTGCCTGATTATTTGAGACTGTCATATCGAAATTATCGATTGTTCCTGTGGTCGTGGCACCACTGACTGGAGAGGTGATAGTCACCGGCGCATCAAGAGCAACCTGTGATCGTTGACTTGGAAAAATAGACAGTTCGGCCCAGACATTACTGGTATCCATAATTTCCAGCAGAACTGCTCCATTAGTTTGTTCTCCAGGGTTGATATAGCGTTCAGAGACGATTCCGGTAATCGGGGCATTGATAGTGTAAGCATTCAGGCTTTCGTTGCTTTCGACTCGAATCAGGGCATCACCCTGCTCAACACGTTCCCCGATACGTACGTTTACACTCTGTACCAGACCGTCAAACCGTGCAGAAATTGATCGGCTGAATTCATCATTAGCCACAATTTCACCCACCACATTGACATACTGGTCAATGGTTGCTGGCCCGGCTATTTCAGTTTCAATACCAAAAGCCTGGGTCATTTGAGGGCTGATGGTCGTGCGACCTTCAAGACTTTCATATTCCCATTCATATTCCCGGCCCTGATATTCAGCACGGACACCAACGTAAAATGAATGTGGTTCAGAGATCACGGTATCGCCTCTGAGGTGATCACCGTCTGGCACGAAGCTGATGACATTCAGCTCATTTCCCAGTCGAGTCAGGGTTACAGTCAGGTCAACCTGATTAAGTGGTACTGGCTGGCCTTGATAATACGGCCAGGCATGAAATTCAGGCGGCACGCCTGTCTCAAAAATGGAAAGCTCAACAGCAAAGTTATCACTTTCTAGCAAGCGACCATCATTGGGCCCACGAGGGTAATCTGCGTCGGCAACTTCTTCCTCCATCATTTCGTTGGCAGGCATTTCTTCAGAACAGGATGTGATGAATAACATCCCTGCTGAAAGCCAAATGAGTTTTATAAGTGTTTTCATGTCAGCCTCAGGGAGTAAATTGTTCAGCGGCAATTGAGATGCCGGTGAGTCGTTCAATTTCAATCAGGTTTATATAAAAGCCTCTGCTGGCTTCTATCAAGTCATTCTGGGCAGCCAGCAAATCAGTTTGGGCTGAATTCCATTCCAGATAACTGTAACGGCCAAGCTCATACGCCGCTTGGGTTTCTTCCAGAGCTTGTTGGTATAAGGGCAGTATTTCGTCACTTAGTGCTGCTGTAAGCTGTACGCTGTGTTGCAGTTCCTGGTAGATCACAAACAACTCAGTTTCCAGCCTTACGCGTTCTGCCTCTGCTTCCAGTTCTGTCATGCGAATAGCGTTGCGGGCAGCTTCAATATTCCCCCTGTTGATACTTTCATTTCCAAGCGGCATCGAAAATGAGGCAACAAAAGCATTGTCACTGGTCTGCTCCAGTCGTCTGAAACCTGCAGAAACTTGCCAGTTTTGTTGGTTTCTGGATTGCTCCAATTCAAGCTGGGCTTCATTCAATCGTTGCTGTGAAAGATAAATTTGCAAATTCGGATTTTGTGTCAACCGGGTCTGAAATATTTCGAGGTTGTCGATCTCAGGCTGATCGAAGATACTGCCAGCGACGCGGGTAAATGAAGGTTCGGTTTCACCCCACTGGGCTCCCAGTCGATAGTAAGCAGAGACCAGTTCATGCTCAATATCTTCCAGTATCAGTTCACGCCTTGCCAATTCTGCATTGGCACGAGCCAGATCAGCACTTGGGCTTATACCGTTATTGACTCGGATTTCTATTTCCTCTACGGCATCCTCTGCGAGCCGAATACCTTCGCGGGCAGTCATCATACGTGTCTGTAAATCCAGACAATCCAGATAGCGGCGAGCGGTCTCAGCAACAGCATCCAGACGGGCAATATTTATTTCTGATTCAATGACTGGCATGCGTGCTGAACCGGCATTAACCATACTTTGACGGATACCACGATCCAGTATCCAGCTAATGCTGAAAGTAGTCTGTAAACCGGAAAACATGTCGTAATCGCCGGAGCCAAGAAAGTTTTCCGCTTCAACCGAGAGTTGAGGTTGAGGCCTGATGCCAGCCTGCAAGGTTCGCGCTTCCTGAATCTGCATCTGATAACCCAGCGCTTCCAATGCAGGGTTTTCGGAAAGTGTTCTGGTAGCCGCTTCATCCAAACTGATCACTACGTCCTGCGATTGGGCACAGACTAGCGTTGGCGTGACACTAAAAAACAGAATAATAAAGGTTGAAAATTTCATGAGATAAAAATAGATACTATGGACATTACATGTTCAAGGCTGTCATGTATCAAATCATGACCTAGAGGCAAGGAAATAACTGTCATTACACACAATATCAATGGAAGAACCTGAACTGGACTATTTTTCTCATCAAGCAGATTATGAACTCTCTCGGCCAGAAAACTCGATTCCTTTGACATCACACCAGAAGATAGTGCGCTTTGCGAAAAAAAATGGCCCTGATAAAGTTTTTCAATTTTCACTAATAACTCAGCTGCTTTAGTTTTATCCTGGTGCTGCAGAATAGAAGCATTATCACAGGCCTGCTCATTCGCCAGAATTAAACTCGACAATAGTTTACGGCGAATGCTAGGTAAATGTGTCAGAGAAAAACTTCGCGCAAGCAGCTTCTTAAGTGCATCTTTGCGTTTGATATGAGCCCTTTCATGCTTGATAACAATTTTATATTCGTCTTTATTTAATTTATCGGTGAGCCCGGTTGAAAGGAAAATTTGTTGTTTCCGTATACCACAGCAAAGCGCCAGTGGAGTGGTAGTATTTAACAGGAACAAATCAGTATCGATTCTTTTTGGATGAAAATTATTTATTTTTCTTTTAAACCGAAGAATTTCACAAAAGTCAACACATAGGTGGCTCAGCATTATTAACAGTGTTGCCAAATATATAATTCCTGGGCCCCATATAAAAAGCGAGTTGACGGGGGCTTGCAGATGAATCAGACAAAAGTGCAGATGACCTTCAGGGTGCCCCAGGCAATGATCTGAGCTGATTCCCAAAATTTCCAGTAAGGAAGGGAGTAAAGCAATTAAGAGGATGAATACCGGCCCAAGGACTGGCAGTATGCTCCAGAAGAAAAAAATATTGGATTGCTGGGCCGGATTCATTGACTCAACTTTGCTATGTAGAAAGGGGTTTAAGTAATAGCTGACTATTACCAGCAAAAGAGTCAGGAAAAAGCCAAAGAATAAGCCCTGTTGAATTAGACCCAGATATTGAATCATCGCTCATCTCCGTACTGCCTGGCTTTAAAGTCTGTGATCAAAGTTTCCAGTTCATCCAGCTTGCTGGCGTCCACACGTGAAGTAAACTCGATGAAGGCTTCAAAAACTGATTTCATTTCGCCCCCGGATAATTCTGAGGCCAGATCATTAAATTTCCTGGTCAGTATCTCGGTTCTATTGGAGAGACTCTCATAATGAAAGGAATGACCTTGTTTAGCTCTATTTAAAAGGCCTTTTTTATAAAGCCGATCCAGGGTAGATTGAACCGTATTTAGAGTATTTCCTCGCTTGACCCCAAGCTCTGCATGGATAGCTTTTGCATTGCCAGTGCCGCCTTTCCAGAAATACTCAAGGGTTTCAAGTTCAAAATCTCCTAATAAAAGTGGTTTATTATGTTCTTTCATTAGTAGAAGGCTCTTGTCTATTAAAAAATGCCATAATCAATAATATCTTCGTAGTAGCCAGTAACAGATAAGGAAATGGTGATTGGGACTTCACTTATATTTAGCCAAAACCAACCGTGTTCTCCTGAAAAAGGGGCTGTTAATGAGCCGTTATTACCTCGGCCTTCTTGTTGCTCCTTGTATCGAACAAAAAAATCAGGCCCAAAAGAAGCATCGTGTCCATGGAAATCGATGTAGACAATTTCGTCTCCCAAGACTTCCCACGAATAAATAATAACTTTACCTTCCTCCAGCACAGTCTTTATTTCAGTTTGCTCAAGAGGTTGTAGTTCTATTTCCATCGTGGTCGTGCGAGCTTCAGTCGCTTCGTCCTGAAAAACCTGAGGATTAGGAAGGGGAGTAGGCTCACCAAACATTGGGATTTCAACTTCCCTTATGACTTCATTGCCACCAATAATGTCGGTTATTTCTATGGTTTCAGTGGAGCCTGCGTTTAAGTCAGTTAAGTTGCTTAACTTGCCGAACCCAGTTAGATCAATTCCATATTCAGCAGGCAATACAATTAGAATTAGTAACAGAGCCGCACAGATTATGGTCGCGAATGTTGATTTAACTAACTTTGATCGAGAGATTTGAACAGTTTTATTTTGAGTATTCATAAGTATTCGAATAGAGCCCGGTTGTCGTTAATTTAAGCAATAAAATAACCAGTTAGCTGGTAACCAAAAAGTATAAACCCGGCTGTCATAATCAAAAGATTAGTGGTTATTGCTCCTTTGAAGAATGAATCACTTTGGCGCCAGTACTGAAATAGGGTGAGAATAATGGCTAAAGCGGCAAGTTGCCCTAATTCAACGCCAATATTGAAACTGATGATATTAGGAACTAAACCTTCCTGGGATATCGCTAAATCCTGAAGTTTGGTAGAAAGACCAAAACCATGCGCAAGGCCAAACAAAAAAACTGCAGCTCTGGTGTTTATATTGATCCCCAAATGTTTAAACCCACCAATGTTTTCAAAACCTTTGTAAACAACTGATAGCCCTATGATGGCATCGACGATATAGGCATCAGCGCGAATTCCACCCAGTACTCCAACCAGCAATGTAATGCTATGCCCTACTGCAAATAGGCTCACATACAGTGCTACATCTTTTAGTCGGTACAGAAAGAAAATGACCCCGGCGAGAAACAAAAGATGATCGTAGCCGGTAAACATGTGTTTAGCGCCCAGATACATATATGGAATAAAATTAACGCCAGTGACGCTTTCCATATATAAGGCATCGCCAGCAGCAACTCCATGAGCTTGGGCTAGATTTGCCAGACAAAGGAGTGCTAAGGCTACTAGCCCTTGCGCCGCTTTCCTTAGAAGGGGAACAGAAGTTTTATTATTAAAAGCCTGTTCAAAGTATAGATACTGATTCATGGGTGAAGATTATGCAGACAAAAAACCGATAGTCAATCGGTTTATTGCTCTAATGATTACAATGAGGCGAGGATGATTTATATTTACTAGAAAACTCTAGTGTAGTTTTTAATGTAGTTAAAAATGTCACAACTGACACTAAAAAAGGCTAATTTATAGGTGTTTTAAAGATCGACCAAGATCGCAAGTTGTTGATTTATGTAAATATATAATTTTACTTTTAAAACTTCGAACCAGTTGGTCGGGAGTTCGAATCTCTCCAGGCGCGCCATTTTTGTAAGCACCTGAAAATAGTATTCTCGACATTTGTCCCCGTAATATCAGTTTGCCCATTGAGCTTGCTGCATAAGCATTGTTTAATCCCATTTCATCAAGTTTTAATAAGCTCCCTAGCCTGGGAATAGTGCATTAAGGAAATATAAATGACTGTTTTAGTCGAAGGTATCTCTGTAATCATAAAATTAGAGGCAATTGAAAGGGTCATTCCTGATGGCTTTGAAGGTTTTCGGCAGTATATTCCGAATTTTGCCTGGTGTAAGGATGACAATCTTGTACGTCTGGCTTTTTTGAGTCCGGAAGAGGCAACAAAATTTGCGGAAAAGCTGGAGTCATTGAAACTGGAGCACTGGGGAAAAGAAGGTGCTCAGGATTTTGTCCTGGTCGATCAAATGCGTGGCATTCCTACCAGGTGTAACTGGCTTGAATTCGGGCACGTGGATTTGAATCACGATCCGGAAAAAAAAGTGGCTGCCTGTCGATTGGCCGGAACGAAAGATGAGAGCATAGTCACCCCGGAAAACTGGAAGTATGAAAATTCCCTAACCAAGGAATATGGGGTGATGCCACCAGATCAGCAGGATAAAACCTGAAATTATTCTGATCCTTGGTTTCAGCATAAAAAGAGGGTGTTGAGCCCATCTACGATATACCTTAAACCTGCTAAATAAAGTATTCTGACTCCTTCAACTTATTGTAAAGCAAGCTTGACATTTCTGGTATTTAAAGAGAATATTGAATGTAAAGTTTACCTTACATTATTGTCAGGTTGAAAATAATGAGTCCCAGATATCTTTTTAAATTTGTACTGCATATGTTCGCCTTTAGCGTTTTGCTGGGTATATCAATGATCGTTGCAGATAATTCGGCTATCACTTTTCCAGTAAAACTGTTGATAAGCCTGTTACCGGTTATCCCGTTTCTTATCGCTATCCATACTCTGTTCCAGCATCTGAAAAGTCTTGATGAAATGCATCACAAGATAAATCAGGAATCAGTTATTTATTCCTTAGCATCCGTTGCCATTATCGCCGTGATTCTGGGTGTGCTGGAAATTAATGAGATTATTCCTCATATCCCTATTATTTTCTTTCCAGTTGCTTCATTAATATTCTGGGCTATCACCCAGATATTTGTAACCAGGCGATATAGCTAGGTGAAAAACAGGCTAAAAGAATTGCGCAGTGAAAAAAAACTGTCGCAGGAAAATCTGGCTTCTCTGGTTAATGTTTCACGCCAAACAATAATTTCAATTGAAAAAGGTAAATATTCCCCAAGCTTGCCTTTGGCTTTCAAACTGGCGGAAGTCTTGCAGGTTCAAATCGAGGATATCTTCATCCCAGAGTAATCAAGGAATCAAAGAGCTATGAGTAATTGTTTCGTTTCAATTATGAGAATCAAAATCAAAGTACTCTGAGAATAACTTTAATACTGGGAAACATTTTATAGCTGGTGTTATCTTTACCTGCAAAGTCTTATTTCAAAGTAACCGGGAACAAGAAGATGCATAAACTTATTGCACGACTCATAGCAGCAAGCACTTTACTCATCGCAGCATCTGCTTTTGCCGGAGGCGAAGCCGGTCAGCTCGTACTCAGGGATATTGGTTACCGGTTTATCGCGCATACGACAGAGCAGAATGAGAACGGTTCACTCAACGTGCTGAATTCAATGTTCGTGCATTATGTGCTGCCTGCAGAACCTCAACATAAATATCCAATCGTAATGATTCACGGTGGCGGCGGCCAGGGGACAGACTGGCTTGAAACACCGGATGGTCGTGACGGCTGGGTCGACTATTTTGTCGCTGATGGTTGGGATGTTTATGTCATTGACCGACCAAGTCATGGTCGTTCACAAAGCAATCCGGCTTGTGCTGAAAATGTCATGACTCTAAATGGGTTTGCCAATACCGAACTGGTTTCAATACTTTCAACAGCTGATGCAGATTTGTGGCCAGGTGGTCAACCAACGATGACCAATGACGCAGTTGTTGGTTGGACTGCCAGTTCTTCCACCGCTCCCTATTGCGGTGATGAAGTCGCAGCCGAAACAATTTCCACTCTGCTTGATGAAATCGGTCCGGCAATTCTGATAGCACACTCGGCAGGCGGTGGCAGTACTTTCCGGGTGCCAGATCACAATGCCGAAAACGTGGTCGGAATCATTGCCTTTGAACCTGCCGGAGGAAATCCGCTTATGCCACTGCTTGGTGGTCCCCCAGCAATAACAAACTGGCAAACGGAACCAGCGCTGCCTGAAGATTTTTCGCCGGTGAATCAAAACGGCTGCCCTATGCAGGGGGATAACCCAGGACAACTGGTAAATTATGAGGGAATTCCACTGGTACTGGCAGCTACCCAACACGGTCTGCAGGTGCTCAGCCAACTTGGTGTAATTAATGAGACCAGTGCCAGCAGGGAAAACATCGATTGTGAGTTGGCAGCCTGGCGACAGGCAGGCGTCGATGTTACCGGCGTTTATTTTCCTGACAGGGGATTATCTGGCGGCGGACATTTTGCCATGGCGCAGCTGGACAGTGCTGAATACGCACAAGTTTTTATCGAACTCGCTGAAGAAATCGAAGCTGCGTCGGACAAGTAATTTTTAATCGATAAACGATAGTAACTGAATGACAGGAATGTCTGGAATTATCCGGACTTTAATAAACTAAAGAAGTGCCTGCATCTGGTCGAGAGCAGACCTTTTCTCTTATAGGAAAGCATTATGAATTCAGCTATAGCTGGAGCAGTTATCGTCATTGTTATCATTGCTATTGTCGCCGCTGTATCTACAAAGCGACAAAAAGACAAGAAACAGGACTAAATTACGCATCGCTTTTGCTAAACAAAATTTTTGATTTTTCTGAAATTTTGAGTCAAAGGGGTCAGCGTAACTTGATTATTGCTAAAAACAAATCAAGGGTCTCAATTATCTGTGGTCAATCCCACCAAGTTCCGGCAAAAAACTCATTATTCCTCGCCACTCTCCCCGTTTAAACCTTCCAAACCCCCTGAATAACAGGGGTTTATAAATCTGGCATAGCCATTGCAATTATCTGCATATCCCGGCTGGTAGCGAACGCTATCGGTAAATAATACCGGGTGGGAAGTTTTTATTGATGACCAGAGATCAAACTATTTTCTGACCCCGGTCGTCCTAGTTTCCAAATAATCAAAAAATATTGTGAGTTTTTAATGGCTAATAAATTTATAAGAACAAGAAAAACGCAAATCCAAAGTTTATTCAGCATTATTTTACTTTGCTTGTCTGCGGTAACATTTTCCCAGGAGGCAACTCAATACGTATTAACTCAGCGCGCATTAGAGGAACAGGAGGGTACCGGCCGGATTTTTTTTGTGAATGATTTTGCCCAATATGCCCCCAGAAATGCGCTGGATATGCTGGAACAGGTTCCCGGATTTACTGTTCGGGATGACGATCAGGGACGCGGACTTGGCCAGGCAAACACCAATGTGTTGATCAATGGCGTGAGATTGTCGAGCAAGTCACAGGATATTCGTGATCAGCTACGGCGGGTGAATGTCGACAATGTTGAGCAGATTGAAATAATCGATGGCGCAACCATGGAGATTCCCGGTCTGTCCGGACAGGTTGCCAATGTAACTACCAGAGGCGGGGAAACCAGTGGGCGTTTTGAGTACCGAAGCAATTATCGCCCAGATTACGAACCGAGCTGGTTTGGTGGTGAAATTTCAATCAGCAGTACGACAGGCAATCTGGAATGGAATGCGGCTTTTACCCACAATACGAATCGCGGCGGTGCCTTGGGGCCAAGCATCATCACAGACGGATCCGGAACCATTACTGAGTTGCGTGATACCTATATACACTCGGAAGGAGAATATCCGGCGCTTTCCGGCAATCTCAAATGGAATGCTCCGGGAGGATCAATAGCCAATTTTAATGCCCGCTATGAAAAAACTTACCGGGATTTCTCCAATGATGAGCAACGTGATCTGGTCAATGGAGTAGACAGGTTCCGGAATTATGATAATAGAGACAGGGATTATGAATACGAACTTGGTGCTGACATTGATTTTGCCTTTGGCCCGGGAAGAATGAAAGTAATAGGACTGCAGCGCCTGGATGACAGTAATTCCGGTTCGGACCGTATTCTTGTATTTGAAAACGCCAGTCCCAGTACCGGTAACAGGTTTTTAATTCAGGCTGAGACAACAGAAAGAATCGCACGTGGTGAGTATCGCTGGAACGCCTTTGGCGGAAACTGGCAACTGGATGCAGAGGCTGCCTTCAATGAGCTTGACCAGTCATCACAGCTTTTTAGTCTTGATAATACTGGTGCTTTTGTTGAAGTTCCTTTTCCCGGAGGGACAGGCGGTGTCACTGAGGATCGTTATGAAATGATTCTCAACCATGGACGTACTTTCGACAACGGGGTGACTTTCCAGCTGGGGCTGGGGGCAGAGAATTCTGAGCTGGAGCAGACCGGACCGGGAGGTCAGACACGAACATTCTGGCGACCCAAAGGTTCATTTGCACTGGCCTGGGCACCTCAGGAAGGACTGGATATTTCTCTTAATATTGCCCGCAAGGTGGATCAGCTCTCATTCGGCGACTTCCTTGCAGAAGTTTTTCTGGAAGATCAGAACGCCAATGCAGGCAATGCAGAATTAAAGCCTACCTTGAACTGGGATGCCGGCCTGGAAATTAATAAGAGCCTGGGACCCTGGGGTTCAACTACACTCAAGTTATATGCCAATTGGTTCGATGACTATATCGATATTATTCCGCTACCGGGTGGCGGCGAGTCTCCGGGGAATATTGATAATGCGCAGCTTTATGGATTTGATTGGAACAGTACTATCAACTTCGATTCCATTGGCTGGGAAGGGGCTAAACTTGATCTCACTATTACACTTGAAGAGAGCTCGCTTATAGACCCCCTGACGGGTAGCAAGCGTTCATTTAGTCGGCACTATGACAGGGAAACGGATATAGAATTACGCCATGATATTGTGGGAACCGACTGGGCCTGGGGTGTGGGGCTGGAATACAATCATGTTCTGCCATCCTACCGCCTGTCTGAAGTCAACCGTGATTATGAAGGACCTGTGTACACCTTTGGATTTATAGAACATAAGGATGTCTTTGGGCTGACCGTCAATTTACAGGTATTTAACCTCACCGACGGCAGGGCGGTTCTGGATCGTACCGTCTATACCGGACCGCGCGACAGTTCTTCAGTACTTTTCAGGGAAAGTCATGAGCTGGAGGTAGGGCCAATCTATCGATTGCAGCTCACTGGAAACTTTTAAATCAGCTTGCCCGCAGTAACAAAGAAGTAATTGTAGGTAAACCAGACAGAAAAAATGACTGAGTAACTTTTAAGCCCGTCACGCCAGACAGGTTTTACTTACACTGTAGTGTCCTTACCATCTGCACAAACAAATTCCAGCAGCTTCCGTCTTTTTATCAACCATGTTCCAAAGCGTCGTACATAGAGTCTGGTGAATAACTTCAGGCTCTTCTGCGATTAGCTCTATATGAGCTCAGGGAACTGTAAGCACGTGGAAAATCTTTGCAGGTGAAGTTGGCAAGGTAGCATCTATTTATCCTATCATGCCAATGCTTGGATAAATTTTTTGTTAACAACCAGAGAACACAATAATGAAATTAAAAATTATAATAATACTGTTGAGTTTCTTATATGGAACTTCCCTGGCATGGGCGCAACCCATGGTCCCTCAAGATATTCTGGAGCAGTCTGCGGAAGCGATGGGTGGCCTGGAACGTATCCGGAATCTGGACAGCCTGCTGATGACCGGATTCAGTCAGACTCTGGGCCAGGATGGTGGTTCGGCGGCTTCTCCGCATCCCTCGGCTCCCGGAAAATGGGCGGCACAGAATTCAGTAGAACGTTATTTTGATCTTGATGAGTTAAGTGCTTTTCAGACGCATCGACAGGGTTTTTTATATCCCTTTGCTCTTGCATTCGGACATGCCTGGTTACCAAGCGCTCAGGTTCAGAATGGTCTACAGGCACTGAACCATCCACTTACCGCTTTAAAAGCTGCTCTGGATAACCAGTCTGAACTCGGCGCTGTCAGTATTGAAGATGACAATATTGTCGTTGAGTTCACCATCAAGAGTGGCACAACACTCTGGCTGGGGATAAACCAGTTGAATAAATTACCAGCCTGGGTCAGGTGGAACGGTCCCCACACTAATCTCGGTGAAGTTACCTACACCACCTGGTTTACCGGCTATGTTCCTTTTGATGGCATTCGCCTGCCTTCCGGTTTCACTACCCGTATTGACTGGCGTGAGAATGTGATCACCGAGTTTCATGTCGATGGCTATGAATTCAATGTGGACTTGCCCGCTTTTGAATCTGCCTCCAGAGGTTTTGGTGCGGGAGAAATTCTTGACGTTGATGTCACCACTGTTGCTGAGGGTGTGTGGGATCTGCGTCTGGTGACTGAATTCCAGGGAGTCGAAACCAATGGCACGGCGATTGTCGAATTTGAAGATCACTTGCTCATGTTTGAAGCCTACGGCAGTGAGGAAGACACTTTTGCTTTAATCGATGCCGCGAACACGCTCGTGCCCGGCAAGGAAGTGACCAAAGTAGTCATGTCTCATCATCATTTTGATCATTCAGGCGGCATCCGGGCAGCAGTATCCAGGGGGCTTACTGTAATCAGCAAACGTGAAAACGAAGGTATTCTCAGAGAGATGACTTCACGTCCAGCACCAAATTTTCCGGATGCTTTGGCGCTTAATCCCCAGCCTCTCAAGTTTATTCCGGTTGATGAACATCTGGTGCTGGAGGATGACAGCAGGCGCGTTGATGTCTATGAAGTCATTGGGCATATGCACATGACCGCTGCCGTGTTTGCCTATATCCCCCAAGAAAGAATATTAATGCAGGGTGATATGTTTGTGATTGAATGGGACTGGCACTGGTGGGGTGATAATTATATGGACAGCATTGAGTATTTTGATCTCGATCCACTCACCGACATCCCTGTGCATGGCAGAGTCGCTTCGTTTGCGGAAGTAATTGAAAACATTAACACCCAGGTTGCTGCTGCGAGGGAGTTTTGTACACAGAATGAAGCGGCCGGGATTTACATGGCCGGTTGTCCAGTTAAATATTCAAGGGACTAAAAGGACAATTATTAACAGATATTTTTCGAATCTGTTTTAAATAATAATCAAAAGTTCTTTATTAAAGCCGCACGGATATCAACATTGCTGGCAGCGTCACTAATTCCCCAGAGAATTCCCAGGCTGAAATTAAAGCCACGACCAAGGCTGTCATTTAATGCCGGTCCTATTCGATGTTACTGGGTAGTGCAGCCTGTTAGCGAAGCGATCTGTTGAGTTAGCACTGTGTGGAATAAAGGCGGCCCTGTATTCAAGAGCCTGCTGCTCAAGGGTAAGCACTGAACTGTAAACATTAGCAGTGGTCTGGGCCATCAGCATATTTGCAGACAGACATGAGAATGCAGGAAAAGCAGGTATAGATAAACAGTGCTTCCCGGGAATCAATTAAAATAACTGAAGGGGTTTATCATATAAAGTACCGGCTCTAACTGCTAAAGGCAATTGAGATATTCTTTGCCAGCTCATTTATACTTGCGCCTTCTGGTTTTAGTCAGTTGACAGAGGAAGTATGAAACTAAGCGAATGGTTACAGGAAAATGAACTGCTTTTGCATATTCTGGTTACCCGGCATTTTGGGCAGTGGGGATTTGAGTGTCAGCTTATCAGTCATTCTGACGCAGAAGAATCCAAAGAAAGCTTCCTGCAGCTGGTTACCGGAGATTCGAATGCAGGTGGCAAATACCCGAGTAAAGCTTTCATGGGGTTTGGTGTACGTAAATTTGAGTCGATTGAAAACCTGATTGAAAAAGCCAGTGGTAAAGCTTTTTGCTATGCGGATGGCAAGGCCAGGCAACAGATAATCGAATTTCCCGGGGGCTTGAGCGCCGGGGAAAAGGAAGACTACAAGGGCCTTGTTAAGGGTGATAATCCGGATTCCTGGGAATAGGTCAGTACTCTTCAGCAATCAAAGCCCTGTACCACGCTGCGAGGGGTCCGCAAGTAAAACAGCAGATACAAAATAATCCACAACATTCACCCGTTTGGGTGAATATCGATTGCATTTAATCTCCTAGAATGGAGTTGGAAGGAAATCATAAATCAACGATGGAGATCTATTATGCGACTGATTCTGATATTTTTTACAGCACTGGCTTTTTCAAGCATGGCAAGCGCCGCGCCGAAAACACTTCCTTACACTACCAGTTATGAAAACTGTGACGATGGAGGGAATGGCCTTGCAGCTAACGGACAGAACAATAACCCCAATGCACCTGGTCAGAGCGGCAGAACCAGACGGGGCAATAATGGACACGGTAACGGTGGAGAAGCGATTGACGTTTATATAACCGCAGAATTTGGTGAAGTCGTGCATATCCACTATGTTTGTTACAGCACCGAAAGCGAAAGCTCTGAAGGCGGAAGCCGTTATATTAATGGTAATTATTTTGGTCCGAGCTTTGGCAGTGAGTTTGAGCTGGACCCGGGTAAAATCTAAAAAAGAAAGTTAAAAAGTAAAAGTTAAGCAGTAATAAAAAGGGGCCTTTAGCCCCTTTTTATTTTATCCTTTTAACTCAAGCATAATTTCCGCCAGCTGAGTCTGGAAATCATTTTTACTCTGACACGGTTTCTAGAAGCGGAAATTCTTCGTGTACTTCAGGACAAACTCGGACTCGCTGGCATTGAGCTCGCTGAAAGCCCCGGCCTGGGAATCAAAATTGTAATTAATCACAAAGTACAGGTTTTCACCGGCACTGGGGTTCCAGCGCAGCCGACTGTTCAGTCCGACAGTGCCTGAGCCATTGTCATACTGCATCAGGTTGACCCAGGACCAGCGCACGTTAAAGGCATAACTGGCATTGAAACTGATCAGACGTGAGATGAAATCACCGGCCGGCAAACTGGCATCAGTGTAGTTATATGACAGGTCGAATGAAAGGTTACGATTGGGTTCCCAGGCAACACTGGTATTGATCTGGGTGCTGTCGCCGTCATAGAACTCGCCATTTCGTAAGGTGAGAGTAGGTGAAATTGCACGGTTACGGCTGCCACGCATCATGATTTGCGTGTAATCAAAAGTATATTCTCCAGCAGGAATGATAATGCCCGGGCGAATTTCAAAGGGCTGCTGCAGGCCTTCTTTATTTCGCTGTAACATGAGAAAAGCCAGGTCACCCCAGTGGGTATCGAAAGCTATTGGATTGAATTGTATGAAACTGCTTTCCAGTTCGCCGCTTGACAGGTCTTCAAAATAATCACCCCGAAGCACAAAGGTAAAGTTGCGAACGATGGGGTTGGAATCGGGAAAATACCGGTAGTTTGAGGAAAAGGCTACACGCTCCACGCCTCTGCGATTGGCAAAGCCAAGTGTCGGATTGTAGTCGTCGCCAAAATAGGAGTAATCCAGTTCCAGGCTGGCTCCCTGGCCCAGGGTTGAATAGTTAATGTTGGCGTTATAGGCCTTGTCATCACCATCCAGGCCCTGGGTATCCGATTGCTGATACCAGAGATCACCTGTCAGCGTATGGCTGTCGGAAAACTGGGTATTGCGATAGTTGAAATCAACTCCTGCCAGTGTGTTATCAGTTTCACTGTTTGGGTTGCCGTTGGTAAAGATGGCGCCTATGCGTGATTCAGAAAGCACATTGGAAGTAATACGGCCAACAAATACGTCCTGACCAGCCAGCCCCGGCCGATCACCCTGCTGAATAGCCAGGGCGCCGATACTCAGATCGCCGACGCGTCCGGCAAGTTTGCCCCCGACATCAATATCCACCGGCTGGCCGGTAGCAGGATTCAGGCCGATACGCCGCGAATAAAATGGAATGGCATTGTTAAGTTTGGCGCCTGGCGGTGCATTGCCGCCGCCACCGCCGCCACTTATGTTACCAAAGCTGAAGATCTCAGAATCCTGTAAAAAGAAATCGCGCTTTTCCGGAAAGAACAGGGAAAAGCGTGTCAGGTTAACCTGGCGGTCATCCACTTCAGTAGCAGAGAAATCGGTATTCAGGGTCAACACACCGGTCAGATTCGGGGTGAATTTGTAAAACACATCCAGAGAGGGGTCGATACGGTCATCGGTGGTCCCGGCAACATAATCTTCATCCTGGGCCACCGTCACGGAGGGGACAATGTCCAGGCCAAGACCCTGCTGGATTCCGGAAATTCCGCTAACCTGGCCTGCGGTTGCCGGATTGGTGCTCCGGTTAAAGGAAGACCAGTAAATACGTTCATTGTTGCGGGCGATGGAACGGCCCAGGTTCATCCCCCATTCGTCGGTATTTGGATCAAAATTCAGGGTGGTAAAAGGAATAATCATTTCCGTGGTCCAGCCCTGATCATCAATGCGTGATTCAACCTGCCAGATGCCGCTCCAGTCACCGTTGAATGAACTGGCACTTTCCCAGACGCCTTCACTGCGTACGCCGTTGGGATTGGTCTGGAAATAGAAAGCGGTGCGGTCGTTATTAAAGGTATCCAGTAATATATCGGCAGTATCATCCCCGTTAATATTCTGCCCCTGGATCAGTTGGCGGGCCCGTATCTGGGAAGGTTCATCATCATAAAGGCGGGCTGCAACATAGAAGTTATTGTCATCATAGGCAATGTAGAACTGGGTTTGCTGGGTGGGCTCGCCATGATCGACTGGCTGCACCTGATGAAGTTCGCCAATCACCGTAGCTTCCTGCCAGATCGGGTCATTCAGTATGCCGTCCAGTACCGGTGTCAGGTTGGTCCGGGTGACCTGAGCGCTTTTATTATCGGAATTGCCCTGCGCAGAACCGACATTGGCAGATTGCGCTAAAGCAAGTGGCGATATTGCCAGCAAACAAAGGCTGACTGCGAAGTTGGAAGCACGCAATTTGTTATTCTCTTTAGGTGGAAAGGGATGGAGTATAGCGGCTTGCTATCAGGATTAAAGGTTCTGGTAATTCCCAGGCTCCAGATTCCTTAATATATCCTTATTTTTCAGGGAAAAAACGCTTCAGAGTACATTTTTCAATGTCACCCTGAAGCACTACTGCTGGAGCTAGCTATTATCGGAGTCCGGCTTTTTATTAAAAATATTCATCAGTTCCATGGGCAGGGGGAACACAATGGTGTTTTTGCCTTCTCCGGTAATCTGGTTCATGGATTGCAGATAGCGTAGCTGTATGGCCTGCGGTGCTGTCTGCAGGGCCTTGGCGGCCTCCACCAGTTTTTCCGAAGCTTCCAGTTCACCCTGGGCATGAATCACTTTCGCTCTTCGTTCACGTTCGGCCTCGGCCTGTCTGGCGATGGCGCGGATCATGTTTTCATTCAGGTCGACATGCTTGATTTCCACATTGCTGACCTTGATGCCCCAGGAATCAGTCTGCTTGTCGAGAATTTTCTGAATATCCATGTTCAGGGCTTCGCGGCTGGATAACATTTCATCAAGCTCATGCTGGCCAAGTACCGAGCGCAGGGTGGTCTGGGCAAGCTGGCTGGTTGCCTCGACATAGTTTTCCACCTGGACAATGGATTTTTCCGGATCGGTCACTTTGAAATAAAGGACTGCGTTAACCTGAACCGAGACATTATCCAGTGAGATGACATCCTGGGTCGGGACATCGAATACAAAAGTACGCAGGTCGACACGGACAATCTGCTGGATGACCGGAATGATCAGGATCAGGCCGGGTCCCTTAACCCCCTGAAAGCGACCAAGAAAGAAAACAACTGCTCGTTCATATTCGCGCATGATCTTGATCGCCGAATACAGAAACATGACGACAAGAATGACCAGTGCACTGATAAAGACTTCCATTTTTCCTCCCGGAGAATCCTTCTGGATTCTCTAAATTTGCCTGTATTGTTTTATGCCTTGCTTACTTTCAGGTGAGCACCTTCAGTGCCCACGACTTTAACCTTTTCACCCTTGCCAATACTGCTGTCGGCTTCAGCATTCCAGATTTCACCATACACCTCGACCATACCGGCGGTATTAAGCTCTGTCAGGCTGAGACCTATTTCACCGATCATGTGCTGCATGCCGGTGACCGGTGCACGCTGGCGTATTTTCAAAAAGGCCCGCATGGTCCAGACCAGCAGCAGGGCAAAGCCCACGGCAATGGCTGCAATAAGTGGCAGGGAAACCTGGAACACGGCAACATCGGTTTCAATCATCATCATGGCGCCCAGGGTTAAGGCCGTGATTCCTCCCAGCCCCATGATGCCGAAACTGGGTACAAAGGCTTCGGCAGCAATCAGAATGATGCCGAGGATTATCAGCCCGATGCCGGTGTAGTTCAGTGGCAACAGTTGCAGGCCATAACCGGCGAGTAAAATACAAATAGCTCCAAGTACTCCAGGCAGGCCAAAACCGGGGTTGTAAAACTCAATGATCAGTCCATAAACGCCAATCATGCCCAGAATCAGTATCAGGTTGGGATTGGTGATGACATTAAGAAAACTGATGCGCCAGTCCGGTTCAATATATTGCAGCTCAACATTCCCGGTATCCAGGATGACGCTCCGATCCTTTATATTCACTTCCCTGCCGTCCAGCATCTCCAGCAGGGCATTGATATCAGAGGCGAGCAGGTCAATCACGTTTTCAGCCAGGGCTTCGCTGGCTGACAGGGATGCTGCTTCAGTGACCGCGCTTTCCGCCCATTCGCTATTGCGACCACGCAGTTCCGCCAGCCCGCGAATATAGGCGCGGGCATCATTAATCATCTTGCGCTCCATTGCGCTTCCCATTGCTTCCGGCGAACCTTCAGCGCCTTCTGTTTCTTCTTCAGTGAGCGTGTCTGCCGGGCTTGGTGCTGTGATCTGTACCGGAGTTGCGGCACCCAGATTGGTTGCCGGCGCCATGGCGGCAACATGACTGGCATAAAGAATATAAGTGCCGGCACTGGCGGCCCGGGAGCCCTGTGGGCTGACATAGGTAATGACCGGAATGTCAGAATCCAGAATATCCTGAATGATATCGCGCATGGCCAGGTCCAGTCCGCCTGGCGTATCCATGGTGATGATAATGGCCTGCGCCTGATCCTGGGCGGCGTCTATGCCGTTACCAATAAATTCACTGGTGGCCGGCCCGATTGCGCCTTCAATATTCAGCACATGGATGCTGTTACTGGCGTTATCCTGGGATTGCAATGGCATGGCAAAGCCAAGCAGCAGTAAACTGATGAGAATTAATTTTTGCTGAATTTTCCCTGTCACTAGAATCACCTCCCGGCTATTAACCGGTCAGACTGACTCTCACCATACACCCGGCACTGGTTTCCTGCAATAAACGCATCAATGCTGGGGAATGTGCTCTTAGGAGGCCAGATAATAGTGATTTGCACATAGATCACAGACTCCATGGCTGACACTGGGGGCGGGGTTTTCGACGTAATGGGGAACCCAGTCCCACTGTTGCGGCGTTTTGAGGTTTTTCACCCGACGACAGTTGGCACATTGCAGAATACTGCCATTGTGATTGAGGTAATTGTTCGCATCGAATTTGTGTTTGTTGTCCAGGGCATGAATTTCTTCAACCAGCAATGAATGCGCCACTACAATGCCGTCTTTTCCCAAAGGGTAAAGATGCATGGCAAATTTACGGTAAAGTTCAGGGCTGGAACATTCGTACTCTGCTCGCATGGGAGTTACAGAGGAATCAGGTGCCAAGGTTAAAGCCGTGTTAAAAAATTTCTGATAAAAAGGCAAGAGGGTGTCCGGGATACAGGTAAAGATATTTTTGCCAAGCGACCATGCAGAGACATCAAAACGGTCACTGCCGTTTTGGCTGGCAAATTCAAACCATGCACAGTTCAGGTAGGCAAGGTTAAATGCTGCATCCAACCCGTATACAGAGTGCCTGTACTGATTGAAATTTTCCAGTCTGGATGGGCCGAGTACTTTGCTGAATTCTGGAGTAATTTCGTGTTGCATAGATAACTTTATGGGAGCCAGGCCTCAAAAATCCAAGCTATCTGCCTGCAAAAACAAAATAAAGCCCTGAATTGTCTTTTGTTAATCAGAGATTCCCCAGACCAATTATTCAGTTCCTGGATCAGTCAGGATTAAGCAGCTGCAGGCATGGCTGTTTAAAATTCCGGGACCAGTCTTGGCTGACCTTCCCGGGTGGGTTCCAGGTTGCCGTCTTCGGTGATGAAATACCATTCATCTCCAAGACGCAGTTGTGAGTTGTTCTCTGCACAGGCGTATTCCTGCCAGATCACTTCTTCTTCCTGCCCGTAATATTGAGTGACTTCCCAGGGGCCGGTCAGGGCATCATCAATAGTGGTGACGACATTCATCATGGTGTTTTCATCAACCCGGCTGATTTCTTCCAGTATCACGGTTTCGTTATTGTCGTGAAAGGGCACCCACTGGCCATCATAGAGTCGCGGGCCTTTGAGGAAGCGGGTTTCCACCGAGAGCATGTCATAGGTTCCGTCGCCGTCCTGATCATGCCATTCGCCGATGGAATAACCGTTAAATGAAGGCAGGGTATAGCCCGGCCAGTCACGACCATCAGTATAAATGCGGCGGAACTGGCTGTTCCACTCGGCATAGATATAGGTGGTTTCCGGCGTAATGATAAATTCCATGGGGTACACCGCTTTCATGATCCTCGGCATACCTTGCGGGAGGCAGCGCTGGGTCGGCTCATCAGGCGGAATTCCGGCATCGGCACGGGCATGGGTTTCTTCCCAGCGCGCCATGTACTCTGCATTCAGGGGCGGAGGACCGTCAACTTCATACCCATTGGTTGGCCACTCAAGGCGCTGCATGTGCTGGTTCCACTGGCCACGCCAGTCGGGATACTGCATTTGTGCTTCGGTGGAATCCTCAGCAGTTTGCATCTCGGGGGATTGCTCCGGGGCACAGGCGCCGAGTGTAAAAACCACAATGCCGGTAAAGACTGTTTTGCTGATAAAGGACTGTTTGCTATTCATCATGCTTACTCCGGACGGCCGTCTCTGGGATCATAGACTGTGCCATCTGCCCAGCGTACATTGCTGTAACTGCCACCGGTGCCGCCGGCGAATAGTGGGGCAACATTGACGATGATGTTATCGCCTGGCTGCAGACTTTCCGGTGTCCAGCCCTGACGATAGACAGAATTTGCCCCGAAACCTTCCAGGGTCCACTGTGTCTTGCTGCCGTCTGCTTCGGTGACCTCCAGAATGATAAACACATGCGGGTTGGTAAACTGCCACTGCACCACAGTCCCACTGAGATCCATTGCGCTGTCGAAATCAAACATTGCACGTGAGTGATGCGCCGAAGCTGCTACAGAAAATACACCCAGAGAAACCAGGATAATGATCTGGAAAAAACTGCGTTTGAACATGTGTGACTCCTTAATTGCTGCCACTTGCCTATTGTAATTATACTGGAACGGATTTATGGACCTGCCTTATCGCGGGACGGCGTTGGCATATAGCTCCACATCAGAGATGTTGCTCCAGCCGGCATTACCGTGCCCGCCACCGGAGGCCAGATTGGCGAAGCCGACTTCATCTATAAGGCTCAGATCCGGTTCGGCAATTGCACTGCCCACCACGACTTCATTCGGGTCGAGCAAGAACCAGTCCTGATTGTCGTATGCCACTTCCACACTCATGAATGCACCATGGGTTTGTATGGCCTGGCTGCCAATAGCCAGGGTTCCATCAGCCAGTTTAATCACCGGATGCAGTTCATGCAGGTTGTTGGTGCGAACGATGGCGCGCAGGCGTGCCAGCCCGCTCAGATCCAGATAATTGTCAGTGGATTTGAGCATGATGGCCACCGGAGAGCCGGCCAGCCCGGTCCACAGATCGACTCTGCCTTCGTGTTCATAAACCGTAATGTCCTGAGCCTTGTAACCATACAGACGCAACTCAAGCCCGGGGTTGGTCAGTGCTTCCGGTCCTGCCAGGTAGTAAGAGTCAGCACGGGCATGTGGGCTGGTCGGATTCCCCAGCGCAGATTCAGCCTGTTGCCAGGTTTCCTGAAAAAGCAGAGTCGGGCGTTCCTGGGCAAAACTGAAGCTGCTCAGATACAAAAGCATGGCGATCAGGCAGGCCCCTGCAGTTTTTATATTCCGGCTTGTGATAAACATGAGAGGTCTCTTGTTATTGTTATTTTGAGTGCATGTTATGCTTTTGAGGCCTGATTCTAACCTACAATCAGGAAAAGAGGCTATGCCTTGCAGCCGGGCAACTTGCCCGAAATCCTGGATTATGGGACAGTTGAAATAAAATATTTACGGAGCAGTAATGGTAGTTAAATCCAGATTCACGTTGCCGGTCCTGATGCTCTGTCTGAGCCTGCCCTTGTTTGCCCAGGATAACGATAATTCCCTGCCCGACTGGAGTGGCGCCTGGGAAAGGCTCGGTCATTCCGTTTTTGATCCGTCTACGGTTGTGGGTGAGGGCTTGTCCGGCAGTCCCGGTGTTAGGGAGTTTCCGCCCTATAATGCAGAATGGGAGGCCAAATACGAACGCAATCTTGCTCTGCGCGATGCGGGCATGTTGCCTGATCCGATTTCAGTGTGTGGCACTCCGACCGGTTTCCCGCGCCTTCTGAATATGCCGGACCTTTATGAATTTGCAGTAACCCGGGATCAGGTCTGGATCATTCAGGAAAACGGCCCCAACCTGATGCGTATTTATACCGACGGGCGTGATCATCTGCCACCTGATATGCGCTGGGGAACCTATACCGGCGATTCTGTTGGACACTGGGAAGGCGATACCCTGGTGTTTGAAACAATCAGCCTGCTCAGCTCTGAAGAAGGCCGTACGATACTGGATCGTTCCGGTGCCATACTCAGTGACGCCGCCCGCATAGAAACCCGCATGGGCAAAATCGAGGAAGATATCATCGAAATCCGGATGACCATTCATGATGAAAAGGCCTTTACCGAACCCTGGGTGGTTACCCGGCAATACCAGCGCCTGCCGGAAGAGACACGGGTTTATGATTATGCCTGTGCGCAAAACCAGCGCAATCCGGTTGACCTGGAAACCGGCCGCACCCTGACGCTGGATTCCGACGGTGAAATTCTTGATCGCGATGTGGATTAATCAGGAGAGTAAAAAGCGATGAAATTCAACAATATACTTTTTGGCTATGTGCTACTGACTATGAGCCACTCGCTTGCTGCCCATCACTCAACGGCCATGTTTGACCAGACCCAGGTCAAGGAATTTACCGGCACGGTCAAGGAATTTCAGTTCACCAATCCGCATTCCTGGATTCAGATTTTTAACGATGAAAACGGCGAACAGGTGGAATGGTCCCTGGAATGGGACAGCCCCAACCGGCTGGCCCGCGAAGGCGTCAGGCCCGCGATGTTTTCACCGGGGGCCGAGGTCACCATCCGTATCTACCCCATGAAAGACGGCGCTCCGGCAGGCCTGTTTATCGGTGCACGCTTTGCTGATGGCAGCACTGTGGGCCGCTGGGAAGAATAGTCATTCCGGCCGCTGTTGGCACAGCAAAAATTTCTTAAAAAAAATATTTCTTTTTCCCTGTAATGGGTATATAAAGCCTCCCACGCACGTGTCTATGGCCCCTGAGATCGTTCAGATTTGTGGTTATGCAACGGCGTAAACGTTTTTAGACCGGGGCGGATCATCCCGATCCCAACCGCCGAGATTTGAAAGGGTTTGCGTATGAAACGTAATGTTGCTAAACGCTGGGGCCGAATTTGCCCCTTAAGTGTCCTTAGCGCCTCTTTTCAAACAAAACACTGTTTGAAATAGAGACGCAGAAATGACCAATAAATTAATGCAGCGCAATGCGCTGCCAGCTACTGCTTTTCCTCTAGGTAATCCAGACTGGGTTCTGGGTACGCTTGTTCGCGAGCGTCGCCCGGTGCTGCCACTTTACGTGGTCTATCCGGAACGTATTGCCGAGGCCGCTCGCCAGTTTATCTCCCTGTTTCCGGGCACGGCAGCTTTTGCCGTGAAAACCAATCCGGATATCACCGTGATGCAAAGTCTGCTGCAGGGCGGCATCAAGGCCTTTGATGTTGCTTCACTGGAAGAAATCAAACTGGTGAGATCGCATTCACCGACCGCCGAATTACATTTTATGCACCCGGTTAAAATGCCGGAGCATATTCGTGCGGCATATTTTGATTACGGTGTTCGGCATTTTGTACTGGATCATGAAGAAGAACTGTACAAGATCATGCGTGAAACCGACCTGGCTCAGGACCTCAACCTGACCGTACGTATCGCTTTACCGAAAAACGATAGCGCCCTGATTGATTTTTCTGCCAAGTTCGGCGCGAGCTATAAAGAAGCGCTTGAACTACTGGAGATGTGCCGTCCGGTCTCCAAAGTGCTGGGCATCAGTTTCCACGTAGGTACGCAAAGCACTGACCCGGAATCATGGCGCCGTGCCATTAGCTATGCTGCGAAACTGATTAAAACCAGTGATGTGCCGGTCGACAGTCTTAATGTAGGCGGTGGATTTCCAGTGCCTTATGTTGGTGATTCCCTGAGCAGTCTTGAAGAATACATGCAGACAATTACAGAGACCTTAAATGAAGAAAAGCTTTCTCACCTGGAGTTGATGGCGGAACCTGGTCGAGTGCTGGTCGCTAAAGGAGCACAACTGGTTACCCGTGTAGAGCTTTGCAAAGACAAGCGACTGTATATTAATGACGGCGTCTATGGCGGATTGTTCGATGCGGCTTCCTGGGTTGGAACCCAGTATCCGGTTACGGCAATTTCCAGTGACCGGCCGTTTGACGGTGACATGGATGATTATACTCTGGCCGGACCGACCTGTGATTCACTGGACATGATGGCAGGACCCTTTAATTTGCCAGCAGATATCGGCATGGGTGACTGGATTGTATTTAACAATGTGGGAGCTTACAGCCAGACTTTGCGCAGTGACTTTAATGGCTTTGGTCATGCAGATAAAGTCTGCATTTATTCAGAGGAAGGAAAATAATGTTACATGTTATGACCTATGTAGCACCAAGCAGCATTCATGGACTGGGTGTGTTTACTGCAGCGCCTGTTGCAAAAGGCACACTGATCTGGACTTTTGAAGAATATTTTGACCGGCGTTATGATGAAGCGCAATTTCAGGCATTGCATCCGGCCATTCATGAATACTTTAAAGTCTATGGCTATCGCGATAAGCATGACGGGTTTTATTACATGACGGTGGACAATGATCGATTTACCAATCATTCAGAAACACCGAACACTTATGTTGATGCCGTCGGTCAATGTTATGCTCTGAAGGATATTGCAAGTAATGAAGAGCTGACAGCGGATTACCGTGAGTTCTATACGGACCTGGAGCAGTTGGGACCGTTCATGGCTAATGAGCTCAATGGTGAAATGATCAGCAGAATGAACAATGAGGTGAATTATGCAGCAGGCTAAAAAGATTCAGGAAGACCGCAAGGCAGAATTATTGTCAGAAGAGGTCCGACATATCGACATCAAGTCTTTTGATGCGCGTCCAATCATTGATGGTATGCGTGGCATGTCATTTACCTCACGCGATACTGCGCGTGCGGCTGAAATTTATAACATGATGCTGGCTGATAAAGAGTGTGCAGTGGTGCTGACACTGGCCGGCTCAACCTCAGCCGGTGGCTGCATGGATCTGTATGCGGAACTGATCAGCAACAACATGGTGGACTGTATTGTTTCTACCGGCGCCTCTATTGTCGATATGGATTTCTTTGAAGGCCTGGGCTTCAAGCATTACCAGGCGCAAAGTGAAGTCGATGATCGTGAATTACGCGAGCTGTACATTGACCGTATTTACGACACTTACATTAATGAAGAAGATCTGCAGGTTTGTGATCATACGATACTGGAGATCGCCAACTCACTGGAGCCGCGTCCTTATTCCAGCCGTGAGTTTATCTGGCATATGGGTAAATACCTGAGTGAAAAAGGCAAGAAAGCCAATTCACTGGTAAAGCTGGCCTATGAACATGATGTGCCGATTTTCTGCCCGGCATTTACGGATTCTTCGGCTGGATTTGGTCTGGTTAAACATCAGGTGGAAAATCCCGGCAATTATATGAGTATTGATTCGATTGCCGATTTTCGTGAACTGACCGAGCTGAAAATTCATGCCGGCACAACCGGGCTGTTAATGATTGGTGGTGGCGTGCCCAAAAATTTCGTGCAGGATACTGTGGTCTGCGCCGAGATTCTGGGTAAAGATGCAGACATGCACAAATATGCCATTCAGATTACGGTGGCAGATGTGCGTGACGGCGCCTGTTCGTCTTCCACATTGAAAGAAGCCTGCAGCTGGGGCAAAGTCGATGTGACTTATGAGCAGATGGTATTCGCCGAAGCCGGCAGTGTTATGCCGCTGATTGCCTCAGACGCCTATCACCGTGGCCAATGGAAAAACCGCAAACAGTGGCAGCTCGCCAAGGTTCTACAGGCGTGAGCCAGGTTGCTCTGAAAATGGGCAACGAGCTGGAATTCATGGCTCCGGAAGACGGTTTTCTGGGGCTGTCCGGCGCGGACGCGTTCAGTGCAGAGCAGGCCAAAGCCTGGATTCTGCCCTTTGGCCTGGAAGAATCTGTTTCCTATGGCGGCGGAACCGCACTGGGTCCACAGGCCATTCTGGATGCCTCACACCAGGTGGAACTTTTTGACGAAGTATTCTGGTCCGAACCATTTCGCAATTACGGCGTGGCTACACTGTGCCAGCCGCAAATTGCCGCTTCCCTGCCCCGGGTGATGGAAGATCTGGATCGGCATGTACAGACCATTCTGGATCACGGTAAATTTCCAGTTGTTCTGGGGGGTGAGCATTCATTGACAGCAGGCACCATTCGTCCCTTTAGTCGCGCGTATGAGCAGATCACCATTTTGCAATTCGATGCTCATGCCGACCTGCGTGATGGTTATGAAGACGAGCCGTATTCTCACGCGGCGGCAATGTGCCGCTGTCTGGATCATGACAACGTACGCCTGGTGTCAGTCGGTATTCGCAATATTTCCGCCGGCGAAGTTCCGTTTCTGGAAGCCAACAGGGATCGTATCAGTATTTTCTGGGCCAAGGATAAAAACAGGTGGACGGCGCAGCAGGTAGCAGAGGCTGTGGGCAAGGGCCCGGTCTATGTCAGCGTTGACCTGGACGGATTTGACTCCTCGCTGATGGCAGCGACTGGCACACCGGAGCCGGGCGGGCTGTTCTGGCAGGACGTTATGGACGTGCTTGAGGCTGTTGCCGCGCAGGCGCAGATCGTCGGAGCTGATGTGGTGGAACTGGCGCCACGTCCGGAACTGCATGCCTGTGATTTTCTCAGTGCCAAGCTGGTCTACAAAATTCTCAATTATTCCCTGGCTCGCTAATTTCCCCTTGCGTAACTGATTATCAGTTTCCGCTGTAAAGGCCGGTTCAAACCCGGCCTTTACTGTTTTACCTGGACGTTAAGGCCTTGACTGCAAACTGTCTGCAGGCTGCTACCGTTCAGCGATTTCCGCTTTGCTTGCAGCGTCGGCAATTTCCACCAGGTCTTTAAAAAACAGAAATGCCCTTTAATGTTCAGGATTAGCGACCGGTTTTGGAATTATTTCGCTTCTTTACCCGCTATCAGTTTAAGATGAACACTGTGTTCGTTAAGAGTTTCGACCTTTCGTTATCGTTGGGTGATGGTTTAATAACTTGCAAGGCAAGACAGAGAGTTAGCTATCATCAATTACTTTTCAGACAGGGAGCAGACAATGAGAATCAGAACGGCGAGTCTAGTAGCAGTATTGATAATGAGTTGTGTTATCCCGGTGGCATCCGCCCAGGATATAGCGCTGGAACGCCTGATGGAATATGTCGGGATCAATACCGTTAACCCGCCAGGTAATGAAATTCGCGGCGCAGAATTTTTTGCCGAGATTTTTGAAGAAGAAGGCATTCCTTACGAGATGGTTGAATCCGCACCTGGTCGTGGCAATATCTGGGCGCGCCTGGAAGGCGGTGATGAACCCGCCCTGGTACTTTTGCATCATATGGATGTAGTCCCGGCTTCGGAAGAATTCTGGGATACTGATCCTCTGGAAGCAGTCATTCGTGATGGCATGCTTTTTGGCCGCGGTGTTTTCGATACCAAGTCATTGGGTATTGCACACCTTGAAGCCTTTCTGAATCTGTACCGGGAGCAGGTGCCGCTTAACCGGGACGTTATTTTCATGGCAACGGCTGATGAAGAAGCCGGTGGCTTTTTTGGAGCCGGCTGGCTGATCGAAAACCGTCCGGAGATTTTTGAAAATGTCGGTTTTCTGCTGAATGAAGGCTCCGGCTCGTCGACCATGCCCAATGGTGAGATTTAGGTCGGGGTGGAAATTGCCCAGAAACGACCGTACTGGTTACGTCTGCATGCTGAGGATGTTCCCGGTCACGGCTCGGCTCCGCGTACCACTTCGGCAACCACCCGCCTTATCGCAGCACTGAACCGTATCCAGAACCAGCCCTATGAGCCCTTTGTCACGGATCAGGTACGCAGCATGTTTCTACAGCTGTCTGAGCTCGAAGAACCACGCTGGCAGGGACCGCTGGCCAATATAGAAGAAGCCGTGCAGGATCCGGAAGTACTCAGGGCGCTGCAGGCGGAGCGGCCCGGATATCATGCGCTGATTCGGAATACCTGCTCCATCACCATCCTCAGTGGCAGTGACAAGATTAATGTGGTGCCGCCGACTGCCAGTGCTGAACTGGATTGCCGTATTCTTCCAACCCAGGATGCTGGTGAGTTTCTGGCCGGCATGCGTCAACGTATAGCCGATGAGCAGATTACTATCGAGGAGATCATGCTGTTCGAACCCTCGCAGTCCAGTGCCGATACTGGTCTGTTTCGAGTGATCAGTCAGGTCCTGCAGGAGCGCATTGCCTCGGTGAACGTGATTCCGGCAGTGCAAACCGGCTTTACCGACAGCCATTTTTTCCGGGACCTTGGTATAGTCAGTTATGGGCTGCGACCCTTTGCCTATCCGGCTGGTGTTGAAAGTAATATCCACGGCAACAACGAACAGGTGCCGGTGGATTCCTTTCTACAGGGCGTGCAGATCATGGACGCCATTGTGCGCTCTTATGTTGTCGACTGATATCAGGAGTTTTTTATGCCGTCTGTAAATCGCATTGCCGTTTTGTTGCTGTTGTTCCTGTGGGTTCCTGCACAGGCACAACAGGTAGAGAATGAAGCGCTGGACCGCCTGCTGGAATACCTGGCGATTGATACAGTGAATCCACCAGGCAATGAATCCCGGGGTGTGGCATTTTTCGCCGATATTTTTGATGCTGAGGGGATTACCTATGAGACGGCCGAATCGGCACCCGGTCGCGGCAATATCTGGGCCCGTCTGGAGGGTGGTGATGAACCGGCACTTATTCTTCTGCATCACATAGATGTCGTCCCGGCAAGTGAGGAATTCTGGGACAGTGATCCGTTGGTACCTGTCATCCGGGATGGATTGATTATCGGACGCGGCGTCGCTGACACCAAAGGACTGGGGATATTACATCTGCAGGCGTTTTTAAGTTTGCATCGAAACAATGTCAGATTAAATCGTGACGTGATTTTCATGGCGACCGCCGATGAAGAAGCCGGTGGTTTTTTTGGCGCCGGCTGGCTGATCGAGAATCGTCCGGAAATTTTTGCCAATGTCGGTTTTGTCTTGAATGAACTGACCGAGCCGACGCTGATGGAAAACGGCACCATACAGGTTGGTATTGAAGTGGCGCAGAAACGTCCTTTCTGGTTGCGACTGGTCTCAGAGGATACCCCCGGACATGGTTCCGCACCACGCACCACCTCAGCCACGACCAGACTGATAGCGGCTCTGGACAGAATTCGTGAACAGCCCTTTGAACCTCAGGTATCGGATCCGGTGCGCAGCATGTTTGAACAGCTGGCGCCCTTTGAAGACCCGAGATGGCAGACGGCGATGGCCGATATTGATGAGGCGGTTCAGGACCCCGGTTTTTTGCGCGATTTCCAGGAAGAACGACCGGCCCTGCATGCATTGTTGCGTAATACCTGTTCCCTGACCATGCTCAGCGGTAGCGACAAGATTAATGTTGTTCCGCCCACCGCCAGCGCTGAAATGGACTGCCGTATACTGCCCGAGCAGGATGCCAATGAGTTCCTGGATCAGCTGCATGAGCGCATTGCTGATGAGCAGATCGAGATTGAACAGATCATGCTGTTTGGGCCCGCATCCTCCAGTGCTGATACTGAGCTGTTTGCCAGCATGACCCGGGTGCTGCAGGAACGTATGCCGGGGGCCAATGTGTTTCCTTCAGTACTGCAGGCATTTACTGACAGCCATTTTTTTCGCGACCTGGGCATTGTCGCCTACGGATTCGGACCAGTGGTGATTCCTGATGGTTTCAGCAGCAACTATCATGGCAATAATGAACGCATCCCGCTGGAAGGATTTATCCAGGGCGAGCAGATTATGAATGCCGTGGTGCGGGAATTTGTCGAAGAGTAGGTCCCCAGACCTGAATTTATCGACCGATTTCAATACGGGCTGTGTTCTGGCTGGTTTGCGTCATATTCAGCCTTAGCTCAAATTTTTCATCACCCAACGCCCTGATGCTCATCACCAGCGAGAAATCAAAGTCTTCTTCTGATGTTTTATTCCAGCCTGATAAAGCCATGGTTTCGCCGATACTTGCAGTGTCGAGCGACCAACCCTGTTCCAGCATCTGTGCATCGAAGTGCTGCTGTATTTCATCCAGGGGCCAGTCCACTTCAAAGGTCGGGCTGCTGTTAGCATAGTTAATGCTTCCGGTGACCGGATCAGGAGCTGATGAAAAACTGCGTCTGTTGTTAGTCGATGTCCCAGGGAATTCAAGCTCCGGAAAAGACATGTAGCCAAAAGTGCTGCCGTTGGGCATCTGGTCCTGTTGTTGCTGTCTTTGTTCGCTTGCACGTCTGAGCATCTCGCAACTTAATTGCGACGGAATCCGGCTGGCATCCGTGGCCTCCAGTGTTATGACGGTAAACCGGCCATTGTCACGCAAACTTGCTCCCAGGACTCCGTAATTATCCAGGCAAAAAGCACCGCCCTGGTTATTCCTGTTTATCATGCCGACAAAAGGTATCGGGCCTGGGCGGTTGCGCGCGGCTATTTCCTGAAGGCTTAACCAGCCATCGGTGAGCAGGGCATCCGTGAGGGTAAAACCAGCGACATCACTCGCCAGTTCAGTGCGAAGAAAAACGTGGTTTTCCCGTTCAGTCTGAATGGTTCCCAGTACTTCAAAGCCCTGGGGAAGAGTGAACGGTGGAAAGTTAACGGGGATATCCGCATAAAGCTGAACCTCGCCATTGAACTGAGAGCTGAGAAAAATCTCTACCAGTTCAGGGTCAATTCCTGTTTCAAATTCTGTCTGGGCTGATAAGGGATTCGTGATAGATAATGTCGAAATGACGCAGATTATTGTTATTAGTTGTTGTTTAAAGTATTGCATGTTTTAACTCCTTCTAAAGCCATGACTCCTTTATTATGCGTACTATGACATTTTATTTTTATATTTGTTCAATAATAAAAAATTCTGTTAGCAGGATTAAATATACTTTGTATCAGTAGCGGGCATCAATCCAGTCCCGGGAATAATCAAAAAAGTTAAGTACCACATTGGAATACTGCCCGGGAAAAGTTTCGCAGGCAGTGCAGGGGACATGTCCGTGTACGGCTCCTTCGATATAAATCAGATCCTTGTCTTCACTGGCTGCCGCCGCAAAATGTTGTTCGCTGTACTGCAGATAACGGTTGGCCTGCATAGAGGCAATCAACAGGGGCACGGAAATCTGCTGAACGGCACAGCGTGTCGAGTTATTGCTGGAACAGTAATCGATATCCTCCATCGAATCCCTGGCGCGCATGGCATTGCTGCTTAAAAACGAGCGGACGGTCAGAAACAAGACCCCGTCGGCGAAAGTTGAATTCTCCTGCGCCAGTTCCGGTTGCGGCAGACGCACACTTTCAATAATACGGGTGACAATTGTCCCGTCATTTTGCAGGAGTCTGCGCGGCTGCATAGTTGTGTGGTGAATGCCGGGATCAAGACGCATCAGCTCGGCAGATTCTGCCTTGTGAATAATGAAGGGTGCATCATCTGTATAGAGGCTGTTGCCTGATTCAATCTGTTCGAGCTTTTCCTCGGCAATTTCAATCAGGGTATTCATGCGCCTGGCCTGGGCTGCAAAATAGCGGGTCCTGAATGCTTCAGAATAACTTGATGCCCCGTTCGGATTATAGCCGTTGGCCGGATTGAAGGGGTCAAGGCTTGAATCAAATTCCGGAGCGGCATTGGATGCAAATATTTCTACGTCGTTGGTGACTGAGGGGTTGATCCGGTTCAGGGCGCCGGCGGCAATTCCCAGGTTGGTATCGACCAGAATCAGGCCGTCGGCAGGGGGCAGGCCTTCAAGTTCATCGCCACACTGGCTTAATTTGCGTTCATCCTGACAGAAGCTGATTCCCTGCTCGGCCACGGCCTGATAAAAACTGGTCGTTCCGCCACCGCCACTGAAGCCCCAAAGCAGGACCGTGGTGATTCCTGGCTGCTCGCGCAGAAATTCGATACCTGATTTCACGTCCAGGGCGTTTTGCTCCCAGATGACGCGGGCTTCATTGTTGTCCGAGCGTGGGTTCATGCACAGCACCAGGTAACCACGAGCTGACAACTCACGACAGCCATGATAATCCATGTAGTTGCTGGTGCGATGAATAGCGAGTATTGCAATATGAGGCGCTGGGCCACTGTCCGGCGAATAAAGCGCCCCTTTGACCGGGCGCGGAGTAAAGGGAATAAACCGTGGGTCAGACTGCGCCAGTCCGGCAACAGAAAAAGTTAGCAAGAGGCCAAGAAGGCTCAGCAGGCGTATTGTTATTGTCATTTTCAGCTCCTGAATGGCTGCCAGGAAATCGAACTGTAAAGCAAAGCGGGCCTAAGGGACTATACCAGAAACAGCGCCAGTAACTGGATTGTAATCAGAGCGCTGATGCCCATCAGCAAGCTGGCGACGGTATGGGTTTTCAGCGCGGTGGCTGTATCCATGCCGGAAAATCTGGCCACTACCCAGAAGTAGGAATCATTAACATGCGACACAGTGATGGAACCGGCACCAATAGCCAGAACAGTCAGCGCCCGGGCAAGATTTTCATCCAGGCCCATGGGGTTTAATAAGGGAGCCATTAACGCAGCGGTGGTGATGATGGCGACAGTCGAAGAGCCCTGAGCAGTTTTCAGAAACGCAGCAATCAGAAAGGGCAACAATAAACTGACTGAGCTCAGATCCGTAAAGCCGGCGGCAAAGTCGGCCAGACTGGTTTGCCGCAGGATTGCACCGAATGCTCCGCCGGCTCCGGTGATAAGAATAATCAGCCCGGCTTTTTGCAGGGCGGCTTCCAGCCACTGGTGACGAATCTTTTTGCCGCTGCGTACCAGAAGCAAAGACAAAGCTGAACCAGTCAGCAGGGAAATAATCGGCTCACCAATAAAAGTGATGACAGAAAAAACGGTCGATTCGCCAAAAGGCGCAGCGGGTAACTCGGCAATGGATTTCAGGGCGATCAGTACTATGGGGGTCAGAATTGGCAGCAAGGCCAGGGCGAAAGCAGGTGAATCCTGCTTATTGCTTGTCTCATCCTGCGGAATTTCAACCTTGATCATATAGGCCTTACAGGCTTTGGTTGCCCAGAGCAGCGCGACACCAAGTACCGGGATGGAGACCAGTAATCCCAGCATCAGTACCCAGCCGACATCGGCTCCAAGTGTTGCCGCCGCGGCCAGCGGTCCCGGAGTTGGCGGAACAAAGACATGCGTGACATAAAGTCCCGAAGCGAGGGCAACAGCGAGCACTGACAGGGATATGCCCGTACGACTGGCAATGGCCCGGTTCAGGGCGGAAAGCACAATAAAACCGGAATCGCAAAAAACCGGGATCGATACAATGTAACCGGTTATTCCCATGGCCAGTGGTGCGCGCTTTTCTCCAGCGACTGCGAGAATTTTACCGGCCAGTACGCTGGCGCCACCGCTTTTTTCAAGATACTCACCGATAATCGCACCGGCGGCGATGACGATGCCGATACTGCCGATGGTACTGCCAAAGCCGCCAGTCAGCGTGGTTATCAGTGCTTCAGGAGAAAGCCCCCCGACGAAACCCATGAACAGGGCAGCAAGTAATAAACCGATGAAGGGGTGCAGGTGATACCTGACTGACAGCCAGACAAGAATGCTTACGCTAAAAACCAGCCAGAGAAAAATTCCCATGCCGCTAAACTACCTGAATTGGGCCGGGAGACCCAGCCTGGTTTGAACATTTGCAGTAGCGGTTTTAACCGCGAAGGGTTCGGGACTAAAGTCCCTCCTACCAGCATACCCAGTCCAGTGTAGGAGCGGTTTTAACCGCGAACAGCACACAAACGAAGATATCCCAATTACAGCGTCTCTACCAGCTCCACCAGCAAGCCATCCGGGCTTCTGACCAGTACTACCTGACGGTCGGCATACTCAACGATTTCGCCGTTTTCCGTTACCACTTCAAAGCCGTCCTGCTTGATGGCATCCAGCATGGCCGGCAGGCCTTCAACCAGGATTGAAATGGCTGAGGCACCCGGGTCCTGTGGAGCCGGTGAGTGTTTGGTGCGTTCAATTCCACTGAATTCCCAGAAGAACCAGACATTGGTAGAACCGGGAGGCTGAGTGCGACCAGTGCTTGCAACTGCATCAGGGGTCCCTTCCAGCAAGAGGACGGCATCGGCAACAGTGTTTGGATCACTGGCCTCAAAACCGAGGATGCCGCCGTAAAATTCCATGGCACGGGCACGGTCTTCCAATGCCAGAGAAGAACGGGCGTTATAAATATTGCTGCTCTCCGGCACATCAGTCTCAATCGGATTGCCTGACTGAATAAATTCAAACACGAAGCCGTCAGGATCGCGCATCATGACCGCCTGGGTCTCGTTACGCGGGCGCTGGGTAAAGACCGGTTCACCACCAGTGGTGTCGACTATGATGTCGTAGCGATTGGCTATTTCAAAGGCGGTTTCCATGTCGCGCAGACTGATGGAAAAACGGGTCACACCAGGATCATAGAGTCGTTGGCTAAAGGCATTGCCCTCCACCCCGGCGAATTCAATCAGCTGGAAATCCATTTCCGAACCGGGAATATCATAAGTAACCACCGAGCCGAGAGCACCCGGCGCTGATGTCTGGACCTGATCCAGCAGGGCGGAATAGGCCAGCGGTTCGGGGCCGGCAATAATTTCCAGGCCGATATCCCGGTACAGGTTCATTGAATTATCGAAATCCGCTACCACATGAATGAGAGCTCTGGGTTGCAGCATGCTGAATTCGCCGGTTGCTGCATCATCCATGGACATTGATTGTTCCGAGCCAGCCTGGCTGGTGGCCATCTCAGGGGCTGCGGTTTCCTGTTCGCCGCTGCAGGCCATCAGGAAGATGGATGAGGTGAAAAGGAGCAAACTGCTGGAGCTGACTTTGTACATACAGGGGTCCTTGAAAGTGTTTCGCTTAGTGGCTAGGAGCTCCGATGCCGTCCAATGCTGGAGCTCAACTTTATTACAATGTAAGTGGGCTTGCAGGTTTTACTTCAGCCAGGACAGTGCCTCATCTTCAGAATGAAAGAATTTTACTTCACCGGAAATAAACCATGAGCCAATTTTTCCGGCAACCTCCTGCCATTTTTTATTACCGACAATGGCAATTTTTTCAAATTCCCTGCCATGCTTCAGTCCCAGTTTGAAATCATCCCAGGCAGCCCTGGCTTCCCAGCCTTCCAGTTCAGTGACGTCAATGATGGCTTTAATGAGCGGTTTTTTTATTCCCTCCAGTGCCGAGTCAAGCATGGGAGTGATAATTTCGTAATCTTCATGGCTGAGTTTGCCGATGGCCTTGAGGCGTAAAAAGAATTCATCATCATAGCGCTCTATGCCAACAGACAAGCCATGTCTTTTTATCCTGGTAGACATTTACTGCCCTTCCTCAGTTTGCTCTGTGCCACGGGGGAATACTATTTCATCGGTCCATTCACTTCGGGGCGGCAGTCTGCCGGCCATAGCGGATTTGATTTCCTGATAAGCAGGATCATTGGCAAGATTATTCCATTCGTCTGGATCATTACTGTGATCGTACAATTCTTCCTGACCATCACTGTAAACTATATAACGATAACGATCCCCCCGGACGGCAAAGTTACCGTAGCCAAAGGTGGTGATGGCAACATCGTCCCACTCCATGTCAGGGTTGCGCAGTAAAGGCAGCAGACTGTTACCATCGACATGTTCAGGAACTTCCAGTCCGCTCAGTTCTGCCAGGGTGGCATAGATGCTTTGCAGACTTACTGCCTCATCAGTGCTTGAGCCTGGTGTAGTGATGCCTGGGGCAACAATAATGAAAGGCACATGCGAGCTTTCTTCCCACAGGGTCATTTTGCCCCAGCGTTCTTTTTCGCCGAGATGAAAACCATGGTCGCTCCATAGCACAATAATTGTATTATCAGCCCGGCCACTGCGATCCAGTGCAGCAATCAGTTCACCGACCATGGCATCGGAATAGGTCATGCTGGCCAGATAACCCTGGACAGCTTCCTGCCATTTTCCAGTGCCACCATTTTGTCTGATCCAGTCCATGGTATCCGGCCCCATGCTGCGTTCCTGACCAAACAGGGCGGAGTCAGGAATGTCACTGGTGTCGTTCTCTAAGTACTCAGGCAATAGCACCTGATCCAGCGGATGCATATCAAAATAACGTTGCGGCACATACCAGGGCAGATGCGGGCGATAAATGCCGGCGGAAATAAACCGTGGTCCGGTGTAGGCCGCTTCCAGTTCCCGGCTGAGCCAGGTGACGGTCTGGCCGTCACCCATGGCCGAATCAGTGACCACGACCGGATAAAAGTCAAAATCACCGCTTTGTCGACCGTTACCGACTGCCGGGCCGGGTGTCTGTCCCGGGGCTGGGCGCACTTCATCTACCAGCTGGCGTTCCAGTGAAGGGAAATAGGCATCCCAGGCGCTGGTGTCCTGCTGACCCTGGAATCCATCCAGGCTGTAAGTATGGGCATGAAAAAGCTTGCCGCCTCCGAGGGTTCGGTAATCATTGTCACGGAAATAACGTGGCAAGGTGGTAATGTTTTCCAGATCAATACGCCAGTCGCCCGCCTGCTCGTAAATACCGCTGTTAAAGGGGCTTACCCCGGTAAGAATGGCAGTACGGGATGGCAGGCAGGCGGCCCCGGGAGCATGGGCATTGGTAAACAGCATGCCACGTTCGGCCAGTGCATTGATGTTGGGAGTCTTTGCCTGTGGATGGCCACCCAGGGGCTCTACCCAGTCATTCATGTCATCGATAGCGATAAACAGAATGTCGGGCCTTTCCTGGGCCTGGCTGAAGGTGCTCAGCCCGAGCAGGAATGTAAGAATCCAGCGAATAGAAATCAATTTGCCAGTCATGCGGTTTATCCTGTCCAGTTTTATTTTATGGTAAGAAGCTTAGCGTATGTATACAAGCTTTGCCTAGGTAAAACAGGAGCAAAAAAAATCCGGCTCAGGACTGAGCCGGATTCATCAGGCAACGTAAGTGTTGAAGGCCTGGTCTGTTAACCGATAAATTCGCGAACCGGTTCAGAAACACCTTTGGATTCGGTGCCTTTAAGATAGGCCAGCATGGTATCAGCATCGGAAACTTCAAAGGGATCAGTCGGGCAGTTATCACCAAAATCAGGTTCGACAAATATCTTGTCGATTTTCCCGTCATCAACCAGCATGGAATAACGCCAGGAGCGCTGACCAAAGCCGAGGTTGCTCTTATCGACCAGCATGCCCATTTTACGGGTAAATTCGCCGTTGCCATCCGGCAGCATTTTGACGTTTTTGGCGCCGATATGATTGGCCCACTGGAACATGACGAAGGCGTCATTCACTGAGATACAGTAGATTTCATCAACCCCTTCGGCCTTAAACTGTTCAAACAGTTCTTCATAACGTGGCAGGTGATTGGATGAGCAGGTTGGAGTAAAAGCTCCCGGCAGGGAGAAAACAACCACTTTCTTGCCTTTGAAAATGTCTTCACTTGAGGTGTCCTGCCAGCGGAAAGGGTTGGGACCTTCAACGCTTTCATCACGCACACGGGTTTTAAATACTACATTTGGCACACTGTCTAATACAGGCATTATTACTCCATCTATTTTCAGTTTATTTAAAACAGGTAAGAACCAGGCGAGCCTGGCCATTGTATATCCTAGGTGGAGGCAGGAAGCGGAATTTCAAGGGCTGAATATTTCAGCTTTGCCCGGCAATAACCCTGGCATTGGCCTGCAGGCGGAACTCCCCCTCGGGGAAGGCAGCATGGATTTTTTCAAACACCATATCCCTGATCTGCTTGCGGCTTGCTTCATCAGCTTTGCTCAGGGCGGCAACGATGGGGGCGCCGACTTCGGTAATCATCTCCCAATACTTTTCGGGACTGAGGGTCAGTGCGGTGGCGACTTCCGTTTCACTGATATTCCTGAAGCCTGCCTGCTCAAGGTGAGCTTGCATAAAACCAGGGCTGGCACAGCGAAACATGCCGGGAGCATCTTTTGGTGGTGGTTCAAGCTGCAGTACCTCGCTGATAGTCCCCATGGTTACAGTTACCCAGAAATTCTTTTGCGGGATATCCCACACTGATGCTGCCAGCCAGCAATCAGGTTTCAACACCCGGCGCATTTCATTCAGTGCAGCCGGAATATCAGGAAAAAACATAAAGCCCATACGGCAGGAAATTGCATCAACTGAGCGATCTGGAAAATCCAGTGAGCTGATATCGCCTGCATGTGTCTCAAAGTTTCTGATATTGCGCTCAGCTGCATGCTCTTCGGCAATTGCCAGCATCGCTTCAGACAGGTCCAATGCTGTTACTTTGCCCTTTGGTGCCAGCTCGGCAATTGTCAGACCCGGTTCTCCGGTGCCACTGGCAATATCCAGCACCTTGCTGTCTTCACTTAGCTGCAGCCGTGAAATAATTTCATTGCCGATAGGCTGCAAAAAGCGCATGTTAACGGCATCCCATTTTTTCCAGCCAGCTGCAAAATGATTCCAGGATTCATGTTGCTGTTGAATAATTTCACTCTGCAAGTTATTCATAATTTTTTTTGCCTGTTATTTTTTCTGCAGCATAAAGGCTCGAGGCAATATCTGCTGCCAGACGTTCATTAAAATAAATATCATCCTGGGTAAAAGCCGCTCGCCCTTGCCTGGAGCTGAAGTTGATTGTTCCCCATATTCTGCCTTGATACAAAATTGGTGAGGAAATATAGGCTTCCAGCGGCATGCCTGTATAAAGTGGGTGGTTCTTGATATCCCTGTCTTCGTTTTCTTTCGGAATGGCGACCGAAGCAGCCCGGTTTATTACCTCCCGGCAATAGGTATCTCCCAGAGGGAAGGTATCATTGGCACTAAAGGTATTGCTGGGATCCTGAACTGCCACCAGGTGGTAGGCATTATTTTCAATATGGCTGACTATGCCAAGTTCCAGATCAAACTTTTGAATTCCCTTTTCCAGTTTTAGCCGGCAAATATCAATAAATTCCTGTGTATACATGACAGTTCTTCTTTTTTTGACTGATTACATGCAATCTACCGCAGTGAGCAGCACAGCTCAACGCATAATTCCGTAACAGGGTGTCGAGAGATGACTGCTTTGATCAAGCGCAAATCAAGCTACATTAAAGCAGGCTGGAGAGAGCATCGTGCAGGTTTTCGTACTGAAATTTAAAACCTGCCTGCAGTAAACGTTCGGGATACACGTGCTGCCCGGACAGCAGTAAGGTTTCGCCCATTTCGCCGAACATGATTTTCACAACCAATGCGGGTAAGGGAAACAGGCTGGGGCGATGCATGACCTTGCCGACAGTTTTGCTGAAGGTGGCATTGTTGACCGCATTGGGACTTGAAAGGTTGTAAGCACCACTGCATTTATCGTTGTGTAGAAGGAACTCTATGGCGCTGACCTCATCCTGCAGATGAATCCAGCTCATGTATTGCTGGCCATTACCGATTTTGCCGCCAACAAAAAGCCGGAAAGGCAGAAGCATCTGGGGCAGGGCACCACGGTCTTTGTCCAGCACCACTGCTGTCCGGATACAGCATAAACGGGTGCCGAGCGTTTCAATCTGCTGTGCCGCCATCTCCCAGTCCCGGCATAGTTCATGAGTGAATTCCTGCTGCGGGGCCGCATCTTCGGTCAGCAAGGTTTCATCCTGGCTGCCGTAGTAACCAATGGCAGAACCGTTAATCATGACTTGCGGTGGCCGAGGCAACTCGCCCAGTTTGCTGACAAGTTTTTTGGTCAGGTCAATACGACTGTGATAAATCTTCAGCTTCTGTTTTTCTGACCAGCGTTTGTCGCCGATACCTTCACCGGCAAGATTCACCACGACATCAAAGTGGGCATCCGGCTTGATCTCATCAATATCTTCAAGCCAGTCGATCTGCTCCGGTAAGTCCTTGCGGTGTTTATCAGGATTTCTGCTAAGAATGGTAATCCGGTAGTCGTCTGCCTTCAGCAGTCGCCTGGCCAGGGTCGAACCAATCAATCCGGTGCCGCCGGTTATCAACAGCTTTTGCTTCATGGAATTCATGCGACCAGCTTATTGGCTGGGATTATCTTCTGCAACAAGGAATTCAGAAAAAGCTGGTGAATAACTTTCCAGCAACTGGCCACCTGAGTCCCGCAGAAAATAGGCCGCTATCATGTTTTCTTCTGCCAACAGCATTGCGGCGTTTTCACCCATGACACTGAATGCCGTCGCCAGGGCATCTGCTCTTGCGGCATTCTCAGTGATGACCGTGACCGAGACCAGGTCGTGGGAAACCGGCCAGCCAGTGCGCGGATCAATGGTATGCGAATAGCGTTCACCATTGAGGGTAAAGAAGTTGCGGTAATCACCCGAGCTGGCGATAGCGGCGTCACCTACGGCAATGATTCGCTGTACCTGGCGCGCAGACAGTTCAGACTCAGGGTTTTCGATCGCGATGCGCCAGGGATTCCCCTCAAGGTTCAAACCGCCTGTGCGCAGTTCGCCACCAATTTCCACCAGGTAATTGTCGATACCTGCTGTTTCCAGCAAGTCGGCAATGCGATCAACCGCATATCCTTTGGCAACAGCAGAAAGGTCGAGGGCGACATCACGGGTCTTCATGACAGCCTGCTGCTGTGGATCAAGACGTATATGCTGATATCCGATATTGGGTAGCAGGGTGTCAATCTCGGCAGCTTCAGGCAGCAAGTCATTGGCCGGAATTGGCGGGCCAAAGCCCCAGAGATTGACCAGCGGGCCAACGCTGATATCAAAAGCGCCATCGCTCAGCTGTGAAATTTCCTGGCTCAGGCTTATTACTTCAAAGAGGGCCGGTGAGACTTCAAGCCAGGTGCTCAGTTCCGCGCGGTTGAGCTGCATCAGTTCGGAGTCGTCCCGGTAGGTGGACATGCTGTTCTCTATACTTTCCAGCAGTGATGAAATTGCATCAGCAGAAACAGTGCTTTCAGACACAACACTGAGGGTATATGTGGTCCCCATGGTATTGCCGCTGAGTTGCAGCATTTGTTCTGCCGGGGCATCACCACAATTGACTAGCAGCAGACAGGCTGCAAGCAGGACTGTTTTGGCTATCAGTTTCATAAGTTGGGTGCCAAGCGCATGTTGGGCTTACAGGATATCAGGTGGCCTTTATTATGTAGCAAGCTAGTAAAAGCCCTGGTGAAATTCATGCTGAGTATTTTTTTATGGAGAGCAATTATTCATGGCTTGCTGTAACTCCAGGAAAAGCCTTTCCTGAAGATTGTCACGACTGACATCCAGGCGATGTATCTGTCCGGATTCAACGGTGAAACCAACCTGGTAGTCAAGGGCCTGCATGCTCTCAAATTGTGCATTCATGGCAGAGCGCCAGGTCGGGTCCTGATCACCGACATGCATGAAAATACAGATATCGGCAAGGGCTGCGAATTGCTCATTGTTATTGTTGCCAAGCAAGCCTGGGTAACCGGTCAGTGAACGTACATACTGCGGATACAGTGAGGCGATGTGAAATGCGCTGAGACCACCATTGGAGTGGCCGGTGATATGTAATTTATTCTCCGCGACCGGGTAAGTCTCTAGAATATATTCAATGAATTCAGGGAAAACCTGGTCTCCGCCCCGGAAGAACAGCATGCCATCAGGAGCAGAAGGACTGATAACAATATAACCGTCCCTTTCAGCGGGTTGACGCCAGTCTGATTCTGTACTGCTGACGACAATGCGCCAGCTTTGCGGACCACCGGGGAAGTGCAGAATCGTCGGGTAGCGCTGCGCCGGGTCATAATTGTCCGGTAATATAACCCGGTAGCGCAATTCCAGTCCGTTAAAGTTACGGGTTTCTTCCAGAACTTCTGCCTGTGCCGGGATTGCCAGCAGGCCTGCCAGAATCAGACTGATAATACGCATGGCAGGCATCGGCAATTAACCCTGGGCGTCCAGAATGGCTTCAATGCGGTCCATCAGAGAAACCATGCGCCGAATTACCGGTTCATAAGCTTCTGCCTGGGTCATGTCCAGGCCTGCTTCGTTAAGCAGAATATTATGCGGGTAATCTGAACCACCGGCACGCAGCACATCAAGAAAGTCATCACGCACCTGCACATCTCCGGCGAGGAACTTTTCTGCAAACCAGGCAGCGCCAGTGATACTGGTGGCATACTGGAATACATAAAAGTCCAGGTAGAAATGAGGAATATATGCCCATTCCACGGCATAGGCGTCGTCGATGGTCAGTACGCCTTCATCATGGCCGTGATAGCGTTTTAGTAGATCTCCATATATTTCACTTAGCGATGACCCGGTCAACGGCTCACCGCTTTCAACAGTTTCATGAATCTCCAGCTCAAACTCGGCAAACATGGTCTGTCGGTAGAAAGTCCCGCGAATGCTTTCCAGTGCATTGCCCAGGTAATAGAGGCGTTCTTCATCCGTCTGGGCATTGGCAATCATGTATTCTTCCAGCAGGATTTCATTAATGGTGGATGCCATCTCTGCAGTGAAAGTTGAGTAATCAGCCGTTTCCCAGGGGTTATCCTGTTTCGCCAGCATGGTATGCACAGCATGTCCCCATTCATGGGCAAAGGTAGACAGCGAATTGTAATCATCATTGTGGTTAAGCAGGATATAGGGATGGACATCATAGGCTCCACCACTCATATAGGCTCCGGATCGTTTACCTGCCTGCGGATGACTGTGCATCCAGTCCTGTGCCAGACCTTCCTCCAACAAGCCCAGGTACTCATCGCCAAAGGGGCGTAATGCTTCAAAAGTTATTTCCTTGGAGCGTTCAATACCAAACTCACCGGTTTCTACTTCCACCAGTGGCGGATAAATATCGTAGTAACGCAAATCCTCCACGCCCAACATGCGACCCCGCAGTTCCAGATAACGATGGAAGATCGGCAGGGCATCGTTTACCTGGGCGACCAGTTGCGTATAGATTTCCGGTGGCAGACCATCAGCAAACAGGTTTTGCTGTAAAACCGAGTCGTAGTTTCGCGCCCGTGCAGAAAAAACATTGGCCTGAACTTCACCGGCCAATGTTGCGCCCATACCATCTGCATACTGTTGCCAGGTGTCCCAGAAAGTATCGAATACCAGCTTGCGGTCGTCGCGGTTTTCAACGCCACGGTAAAAGGTGTAACCGGCCTGGGTCAGTTCGGCTTCTTCACCGTCACTCAGTGTCACCGTTGGCCAGGGAATGTCGGCATTGGCATACATCTGATAAATCTGTTGTGGTGAGGACATCATCATGGAGGCCTGTGCCAGGATTTCTTCGGTACGCTCATCCAGGGTATAGGGAGCCATGCGCAGTATGTCCTGCAGCATGAATTCAAAGTCGGCCAGTGCCGGTTCTTCATCGATATAGCGATTTACGGTTTCGGTGCCAACTGACAGAATTTCAGGATTCAGCCAGGAAGTTGCTTCGCCCCAGTTGGTGTATAACTGCATGGCGCGACCGAAGCGGGTCTGTTCTTCGGCCACACGCTGGTCAGCATCACGGCGTAAATTGGTATATATATACATCCGTGTCAGTTCTTTATAGGAATCGGAAATAAAACCCAGCGCCTCACTCATGGATTGGGCGCTGTCACCGAGTGTGCCACGATAATCATCAACATCCTGCAGGCGGTTCTGCAGATCTGTGAAAGCTGCCTCCCAGTCATCAACGGAGGCATACAGATCTGTCAGGTCCCATTCATAGCGTTCAGGTTCGGATTCCTGGGCACAGGCAGTCAGTGCAGGTAAAACAAGTAAAAAGGAAAGTATAAAAGTTGCGATTCGCATCAAAGAGATCCTCATCTGATTGACTAAGATGGAGACATTAAAGCACAAGTTTAAAGTTGTGTTGAAGAGAAAGCCCTGCTAAAGCATACTCATTGCCTATGACAAGACAGCGCCTGATATTTGCTACCTTCCTGCTGGTCTGCCTGGCTGGGCTGTGGTTCCTGCGCGCCCAGTTGACCCAGGAAAGGCCGCAGGTCACACGACTGGAAGCCCGTCCGGAGCTGCTGGATGATGCCGAACCGGTCATAGAGCTGAGTGCTGCTGAAGATGATCAGCCAGAGGCGCTTGAACCAACTGAGCGGCCAGCCACCACACTGGAGCGCATGGAAATGGAAGTCGCGGCCATCAGCGAAGCCCCGCCAGCGGATTTTTCCTGTAACCAGGCACCAGTGCGGGAAGTCACCGAGAGTACGGGGCCGCGGATCTATCAATGGCGTGATGAAAACGGCCGGCTGCATTTTGGAGATTCGCCCCCGCCCGGGATCGTGACCACCGAGTTTGATGCCAGACAAGCGACAACACTTGATTATTTCCAGCTGCAGGTTGAATTTCGGGGTGGCAGCTCAGTACCCTATTTCCGTGGTCAGATTCAGGCACAGGCCAACAGCATGTATGAAATTCTGGCAGATCTGCTCGGCGAAGACCGTCTCAAACAGGTTGAACTGAATGTTATCGTGTTCAGTGATAATTCCAGCTATCGCGAATATGCCAACAGTGTGGGTGGTGCCGCACTTGCCAATGCCGGCGGCTTTTACAGCAATGCCAGCAACGAGGCAGTTACCTTTCTATATGACAGTGAAGAACAGACACTGGAAGTCAGTCGGCACGAGGCGGCTCATGTCATTCTCAATGGCCTGCTGGCAACCGGACCACTGTGGTTGCATGAAGGCATGGCAGAGTATTTCGAGCAGTTATCAATACAGCAGCAGCTGACCCGGATTGCGCCCAATGACGATTGGCTGATACTGGCAAGAAATGCTGTAGAAACAGGTTATATGAGCAACCTGCAGGATTTCCTCGACGCTACCCCGGAACAGTGGCGCAGTGGAGAAGAAGCCATGAATTATGCCTTGGGCTGGAGCCTGGTATATTTCATGTTAAGCAATAATGATGGTCGTCGAGCGCTGACGGCATTGTTACAACAGACTGCCGATGCCTATTGCACAGCGATCAGTTCGGTTCCACCTTTAAGCCAGGCCTATCCCGGCGGGCTGACGGAATTGCAGGAAGATTTTTTCGCCTGGCTGATGGATGATTCCCTGAAACGATCCCATAACTATTAAAGCGACTGCTCAAGGCAAGCCAGCAGGTCATTTTTAGAGGGGAACAACAATCTATTAGAGCAGGCTGGTGCCGGGATTAACCACTGATAGTAGTTCAGTTAAAGACCGGGACCTCCACTCAGGTAAACCTATTTACGGATTCTGCGTTAATAAAGGTAATACTTACTTTTGAATAACGCAGGAGAGAAAAATGAAGATACCTCACTTGTTACTGGGTGTTTCTGTATTGATTGCCAGCAGCGGATTAACTGTCATGAGCGTGCAGGCGCAGGATGAAACAGCACAGGAAGAACGCCGCGCAGCATTTGCAGAGCGCAGAGAGGAAAGACAGGCTGAATATGCTGAACGCTGGGCAGCACTGGTGGATGCCAACCCAATGGTGGCTGAAGAAATTGAAGCCCTTCGGGCTGAACGCCAGGCTGCCGAGGAACAGCGCCGTGCCGAATTCGCTGCCAAATACCCAAACCTGGCTCAGGCCCTGGAAGAAGAATCATTTGACCGGCGGCTTCTGGCCGGACCGGAAGGCCCATCCCGTTTTGAAGGCATGGAACGAAGAAGAAGCGAGGCGGCTCGAGGCTCGCGTCGAGGAAACGGACCGCGTCGCTAGGTTGAATTATGCTGATAACACTCCAGTCCTATGACAGGTATTTTTCCCTGAGCTATGATGACTCCCGCAGGCAGCCCGATACAGGGAGCAAAACAGGGAGTGAGCCACTGGAAAATTCACAGGCACTGGGTAAATTTCTGTCCGGCGTAGAGAGACGGGCTTTTCGCCGGGCACAAATTGCCACCGGTGACAGCGATGAAGCACTGGATATTGTCCAGGATGCCATGTTTTCTCTGGCAAAAAAATATGCCAGCAAGACGCCGGAAGACTGGAAACTGTTATTTCAGCGAATTTTAAGCCGTCGAATTATTGACTGGCATCGACACAACAAAGTACGTCGGCGACTGGGCATCTGGTTTGGAAATGATGATCCTGGTCATGACAATTCTGGCAATGAGAAAAATCGTTCAGTTATTGTTGATGCCGAAGACGAACAGGGAAGAAGCCCGGAGCAGGAAACCGAGACCGGGCAGGCAATTGATAAACTCGAGGGATTGCTGCAGCAACTGCCACCGAAGCAACAGCAGGTGTTTTTACTGCGAGCCTGGGAAGGATTGAATGAAAAAGAAACTGCAAAAGTCATGGCATGTTCGGTGGGGACGGTGAAAACCCATTACTCACGTGCCCGAACTTTTCTGAAAGCAAAATTGCAGGAAGTGTAAGATGACAAGCAACGAATCAGATCAGAAATTGCTCAGGGACATTAATCATGAGCTGGATCGCAGTTGCGATCGGCTTGATGCTGCGACCCTGTCACAACTGAACCGTATCCGTCATGAAGCAATGGCAGTTTCCGGCCAGACTTTTACGCCCTGGCGGGTTTTTGCTGCCTCGACCTTAACTGCCTGTGCACTGGTACTGGCGGTGAATTTTTACCTTAATCCTGCAGACACTGGCTCTACTGAAGAGCTGGCCCTGTCGGAACTTGAAGCAATGGAAGTACTCAGTGCCGATGAAAGTCTGGAATTTTATGAAGATATCGATTTTTACCAATGGCTGAGCATGAATAATGAACTGTAGAAATTTACTGCTCTCGCTGCTGCTTATACTGGTGACTTTACCGTCCCAGGCACAGCCTCCGCCTCAATCCGGTCCGGAACTGGAATCACTGGATCCGGAACAGCGTCGCATGCTTGAACATTTTGAACGTAGCTGGGAGGAAATGCCGCCGGAGCGCAAGCAACGGGTGCTGCGCAATATGCGTCGCTGGCAGGAAATGCCGCAGGAACAACGTGAACGAATCCGGCAGCGCGGACGGGAGTTCTCCCGTCACGATGAAGAACGTCGCCAGCGCATTCGCAACAACTTTGAAAATTTCAGCAATTTGCCGGAAGCGGAACGCCGGGATATCCGCCAGAGTTTCCGCCGCTTTCAGGAGTTACCCGAAGATCGCCGCCGGGCACTGTTTGAAGAATTTCAGCGTCGCCAGCAAGATGCTGAGCCACGCCGACCCTCTGTTCAGGATGAAAGTCCGGAAGTTAATGAGACCGGTACTGCTGAAGAATAAAACGCAGTATTTTCATTAATTGTATTTGCAGTTTATTTTTTTACGACTAGAATCAAGCTCATGTTACGTTTTTCGTCAAAACTGTTAGTAGTCTGGCTACTGTCACTCAGTCTCCTGGGTGTTCAGCTGGTGCAGCATTCAGCCTTGCACGATCACACACAGCATGTGGTCGATTGCGCGCTGTGTCATTTTGACAACCATGGCCATGCGCTTCCGCTTGCCAATATTGCGCCTGATTTTGGCAAAACTGATACTGAAAAAGTCAGCTATCAACAGAGCTTTACGCTTTCCCTTCAATACAACCCTTATCAGGGACGATCTCCCCCAACTTTCTTTATCTGACAAGTTAATCTCGACCGCTTTTTCTAAAAGCGTTTAGTTTTTGTTGTAGATAAAGGAATTCAAAATGCGATTGCCAATCTATCTGTCAGCTCTGGGGCTGGCTGTTGCTACTGCCAATGCGCAGGAAGCAGAATTTGAAATAGTTATTGACGGAGTTCATGTACGTAATGCTGAAACGGCCTTGCCGATAACTATCATGACTGAAGAAGAAATTCGTGATGAGGCTCGAATCAGTATCGGTGACAGCCTCTCTCGTCAGCCCGGAATAAATAATTCATCATTTGGACCGGCTGTCGGCCAGCCGGTGATTCGAGGTCAGCAGGGCAGACGAGTGATGAACCTGACCAATGGCATGCCCAATACCGATGCCTCGGGTAATTCGGCTGACCATGCCAATACGGTGGAACCGATGCTGGCGACCGGTATCGAGGTATTGCGTGGTCCTTCAACCCTGCTTTATGGCGGAGGCGCTATCGGTGGAATTATCAATGTCCTGGATGGTCGTTTCAGTGATGAACTACTGGCGCCCGGTTTCGCGGTCGAAGCCCGGCATGATACTGCCAGTGATATGGACACACTGGTCAGCAGAATGAATTTTTCAAGTGGCAATCTGGTCTGGCATCTCGACCTGACCCGTCGTGAATGGAACGATATGGAAATTCCCGGACTGGCCATAGCTCCGGATTATCTTGAAGATGAGCATGAGGATGAAGACGAGGATCACGAAGAAGATCATGAGGAAATGGAAAACACGGATGGTTATATCGCCAATACCGGAGGCGAAAGTGCCGCAACGACCATTGGCTGGTCCTATGTGATGGACAAGGGCTTTATCGGTTTTTCCGCCAACCGTCAGGAGAATCAATACGGACTTCCAGGTGGCGCTCATGCCGGACATGAGGAAGAAGGGGAGGCAGAGGAGGAACATGGCGAAGATGTGTTTATCGACATGAAACGTAACCGCTATGACCTCCTGGCCAGTTTTGACGACCTGGCTCCCTGGCTGGAATCCCTTAATTATCGTCTGAGCCGAACCGAATATGAACATGCAGAGATGGAAGGGCCGGGCATTGTCGGTACCCGATTCAGTAATGATTCCTGGCAACAGCGTTTGCAGCTGACGCATCCGGTGGTCAATAACTGGCATGGAGTTGCCGGCATTCAGAACTCTCAGGAAACATTCGGAGCCGTCGGTGAAGAAAGTTTTATTCCAACAACAGATATAGATTCGACCGGAATTTTTCTGGTAGAAGCACTGCATGCTGATAACTTCACTTACGAGTTTGGTTTGCGTTTCAATCATGACAAACTTGATCCGGAAAACCTACCTGGCGTGTCGCGCAGTTTCTCCACCCAGAGTTATTCCGGGTCCATGTTATGGGATGTTAATGCTGCTGCCAGTTTTGGTTTGGCGCTGTCGCATTCACAACGGGCACCTTCGGTCGAAGAGCTTTACTCCAATTACGGTCTTGCCGATGTGGATGACTGTGTAGTTCACTTTGCTACTGGCGCCTGTGAAATTGGAGACATCAGCCTGCAGGAAGAAGCTTCAAATAATCTGGATGTGAACCTGTATCTGAGTCTGAATAATCTTGAGGCAACCATTACCGCCTTTTATAACCAGTTTGATGATTATATTTTTCAGGCCAATACCGGCGCCGAAGTGGATGAGCTTCCGGTACGTGCCTACCTGAATGAGGATGCCCGCTTTTATGGGGTGGAAGTGGATACTACATTTTTTCTGAGCCCCGACTGGGAATTACGGGTGTTTGCCGACAGCATCGACGCCAGCTTGGAAAATAATGGTCGGGTACCGCGCATTCCGCCTTATCGGCTCGGTTCAGAGTTAAGCTGGGACCTGGGTGACTTTTCAGCATCCCTGTCTTTCCTGCATGCCTTTGATCAGGACAAACCCGGACTGAATGAACTGGAGACTGAAGGCTATACCCGTTGGGATCTGGAGGCGGATTACCGGATTGAAAGCCCTGCCAACGGAAACCTTCAGTTATTTGCCAAGTTACGCAACCTGACAGATGATGAAATTCGTCTGTCGACTTCCTATCTGCGAGGTTTTGCCCCGGAATCCGGGCGTTCTCTTGAGTTGGGAGTTCGCTACAATTTCTAAAATCATAGCGCTATTAAAGTGCTATTAAACAGGGCGGGTAAACTGAACCAAGTTCAGTTTACCCGCAGTTTTTAGCTGTTTAAATTGACAAGCTGTCGCAAATCTGTCAAAAATTCCCTTCATACTCAGGTAGTTATTAATTTTATTGTGAGTTTGATGTTCAGGAATGATTAAAAAGTAATGCGTGACGGCAAAAATATAGGGAACTGGGAAGAGTTTCTGGCAAAGACAAATTTGCCGGAATGGGACTCAGGCCCTGTTGTCGTTGCCGATCAGAACATCGTTCCATATTTCCAGCCGATTATCAGTGTCACCAGTGGCCGTATAGCCGGATATGAGTGCCTGGCCAGGTCACTAAACACAAGTGGCGGAGCACGCAGCTTCGGGCATTTCTTTAATAACCCGAAAATACAAAGTGGTTTTCAGCTTGAGGTAGACCGCTCATTAAGATATCAGGCACTGCAGTATTTTGCTGAACATGAAGATGCCGGCTATATCACCCTGAATATTTCCCCACTCTGGATTGAAAGCAGTGTCGAATATCAGGCCATTCCAACACTTCAGATGATTGAGGCAACCGGTATTGATCCTGCCCGTGTGGTGATAGAAATAACCGAATCTAAAGGTGATATTCCGCGGCTGAAAAAAATGGTTGATGTTTATCATGATGCCGGCCTCATGGTTGCAATTGATGACTTTGGTGCGGGAGCCTCGCAGATTGACCGGGTAGAAGCACTGAAGCCGGATATCGTCAAACTGGACATGCGGATGTTCAAGAAAGCGTCTCGCGGGGGCGAAAGTGCCGACGTGGCCCTGTCTATTGCCAGTATTGCCAATCGTCTGGGTTGCTTTCTGGTTTGTGAGGGCGTGGAGACGGAAGAAGAATTTCATTTTGGTATTGAATGTGGCAGTAATCATATTCAGGGTTTCCTGTTCCATGAAGCCATGCCTGAAACAATTCGTGCAGAATCAACGATAGAAAAAGTCAGGAGACTGCAGCGAAGCTACCTGAAAGAAAAATCAATTCGTCTGACTAATGCAACTGAACAGAAACAGTTAATTAAAAATATTGTCATGGAAATCAAGCAAAATTATCTTGATGGTAAACCGCTTGAAAAAACCGGGCCCATGAATGATTCCAATATTTTTCGCTATTACATCACTGATGAGGTGGGGAACCAGTTAACACCAAACTATGAAAGAGACACTACCGGTTTTTATGAAGATCTCGAGTGGATCGGCATGAACTGGTCTCATCGTCCATATTTTCCTTCCTTTCTGGTACTTAATAAACTGGCCGGGAAAAACTTTGTTGCTTCCGAGGTATACCGGGATGTAAAAACCCGGCACCTGTGCCGCACCTACGCAACCTATTTAAATGAAAGCCGTATACTGCTGGTGGATGCCCTGGTCGAAGATGAAATTCTGTTTGTAAAAGAATAGAATCCCTGCGAACTACTTCGCAACTGAATGTCCTTTATGCACTTTAAATTATTCTGGCTGATTGCCGCAGTCATATCTGTATCTACGTTTGCTGCAGAACCGCAGCCGGCTGTTGAGCCCTACCAGCGATTCAGCAGTAATGAACCGAATTATTTTGTCGGCGCCTGGGATAATGGTGACGACTGGCACATGGAGTTCAATCTGTCGATAAAATATGCCCTGTGGCCACCACAGGCAAGCCGGCATAAATTGCTTTTTGTTTATAACGGGACTTATGATTTTTATCTGAATTCACGCGATTCGGCACCGATTATTTCCCGGCGACAGAATATTGCTCCTGTATACCAGTATGCGTTGGGGGCTGATCCGAACAGGCCGGAGTATGAATTTCGTGCCGGCTGGTACCATGAATCCAATGGCCAGACCATTGAAACGGCTGAAGAGTATCAGGACGCTGGTGAGTTTGCCCGTGATCAGGTCAGTCGTGGCTGGGATTATCTGGGGCTGGAGTACAGGTCTCCGTTCTTTGCCGGTATGCGCCAGCATTTTGATCTGCGGGTCTTTTGCGACTGCCAGGGCTGGGGCTCGCAAGATCGGGAAGACAGTATTTTCTGGACCAGTGTTAATGAACAGCCAAAAATTAATGACTACGACGGCATACGCTGGATCATGGGGGACTTTGAATTACCGGCTGATTTTGGCAATTTGCGTCTTGAGCTTAAAACGGGAAACCGGGATTTTGATGCCCTGGGAAATATCAGCGGCAAGTTTGTGTTCTCTGATTTTCTGGGATTTCCACTGAATATATTCTATTTCAGTGGTTATGGTCGTGAACTCAGTTCCTATCATGAGCGCAACCAGTTTATCGGCATCGGGATTGAAATGGAGTCCTTTTAGGGATGAGAAATCATGAATGAAGTAATGAAGCTAATGCAGTCACACAGTTCAGTGCGTTCCTACACAGGTGAAAGCATTGACGAAGCTATGCTCGAAGAAATTATCGCCTGTGGCCAGGCAGCAGCATCTTCAAGTTTTATTCAGGCGTACTCTGTTATCCGGGTTACCGATCAGGACAAGCGGCACCTGATCGCTGAAGCAGCCGGCGGGCAAAGCTGGGTTATCGAGGCAGCGGAATTTCTGGTCCTGTGTGCCGACATGCAGCGTGTTAATTATGCTTCAAGGAAATCCGGACAGGGTGAACTACAGGGTTATACCGAACATTTTCTGACGGCTACCGTTGATACTTCCCTGATGGCGCAAAACATGATGCTGGCAGCTGAATCATGTGATCTTGGCTGTGTCTTTATCGGCGGCATACGTAATGATCCCCAGGTGACTGTGGATGCCCTGCAGCTTCCTGAACATGTATATCCGGTCTTTGGCTTGTGCATTGGCTGGCCGGCTCACAGGAATGCAGTCAAACCGCGCATGCCGGTTTCCTCTGTATTGCATCAGAACACATATGATCTGGATGCTGTTTCGTCCCAGGTGGATGAATACGACAAACTGATCGCTGAATATTATGGCTCGAGAAACAGTAATGCCAAAAGCAGTGACTGGTCGGCACCGACTACACAGGCGATTCAGGGTAAACGCCGGGAGCATATGCTGGCGTTTTTACAGAGGCAGGGATTTATAAAACGTTAAGTTAAATAAAACCGGGTGGAAGCGCTTGCCAATCACCACCATCTTCCTGCAGTCGACTGGGAATTCAATGAAAGCAGACTCTTTAAAAAGGACTCCCGCAAACAGATGGGGAGGCAGGAGTCCAAAGAAGAAAGCGCTTAAGCTTCAAGCAATCAGTATTTATTGTTGAGAAAGACCATGTCTTCGCCAGGTGCATTGGAATGACATGTAACACAGCCCGTCGGGCTGCCCACCAGTGGCGTTGCACCATCAGGCGCCACATCATAGGTGGCATCGGCAAGATACTTGGCAAAAAACCAATCCTGATTGGCAGCACTGTATCCCTCACGTTTAAACATCACGGTAGTCGCTACCAGATAAGCTCCAGGATCATTGGATACCTGTTCCAGTGTGACATCTGGTCCGTAATTATGTTTGACCAGTACGGTTCCGCGCTGTCCATTCAGGGTTATTTCACTCTCCAGTGTGACAAGTTTGTCGCCATGAGGGGCATTGCCTTCATAAGGCCAGGCCATGATGTGATTCTCCCCGACAAGATTTGCACTTTGCAGTGCATTCCAGAGTGCTCTGCCGTACTCCTGCTCTGCCACGGAACCGAAGGGCATTTGAGCCCGTGCCAGTAAAGCAGTTAAAGCCAGTAGCATTACACCTGCCATTAGTATTTTTTTCATCATAAATCTCCTTATGGGTGAAGCATGGATTATTCTGACCTGTCACTACAGGCTAGAGTCAGTACTGCCTGCTTTGTTACAAATTTCTCAATACAGGCTGAGTTCTGTAGTATTCTGGCTTTCACAATAAGATAAGCGGCCTATTAATGGATCAGGAAAATTTCCTGTCAAAGCTGAAGCAGCAGGACCATCAGGCATTTCAGCAACTGGTTCAGAAATACCATAAGCTCATGCTGGCAGTAGTACGTCCTATAGTGGGAGATACCTGGGCAGAAGAAGTGGTGCAGGAAGCCTGGGTTTCTGCTTATAAGGCTCTGCCGGACTTTCAGGAACGCTCCACACTAAAAACCTGGTTGTTTACCATTGTTAAAAACGAAGCTTTCAGCCGTTACAGGAAAGAATCGCGCCAGGAATCACTTGAATCTCATTTGCCTGATGATCAACAGGATCAGAACCTGGATGAGTGGCTGCAACATTCATTCAAGCCAGGAGGCCGTTGGCAAAAGCCTTTGCAACAGTGGGACCTCAGCTCACCAGAGGCTTTATTGCAGGAGGAGCAGTTGCAGCAATGCATAGAACTTACCCTTGAATTATTAAAAGCCGACCAGAAAGCGATATTCCTGTTGCGTGATCAGGAGCAAATGGGCATGGAAGAAATCTGTAACATTCTGGAGATTTCCCACTCTAATGCCCGGGTATTATTACACCGCGCACGTATGAAGCTGTTTCAGGTTATCAACCATTATCAGGATACCGGAGAGTGCCAGTCAGCAAGAGGAAAGGCACTGACAGACAATGTTGAAATGTAAAGAAGTGGCTGCTAAAGCCAGTGATTATATCGATAGCGAACTGAGCAGGGGGCAGGCATTCAGCATGGCCCTGCACCTGCTGATGTGCGGCAATTGCCGGCGTTTCGTGAAATATTTCCGCTTGTCATTGCTGGGTATCCCATCAGGAAATGAACTAAGCGCTGATCAGGCTGAGTCACTTTCCACGCAGGTAATCAGCAAGGCATCTGAATAAATCCCGGCCTGAACCCTTATTGCCTGATCTGTTCTCATGGTAAGCTCGTATTCTGGTTATGAGATCTCGATACACGGATTCAGTTGTGCAAAAAATTCCTGTTGGCATCAGTTCCTGCCTGCTGGGTGAAGAAGTTCGCTACAACGGCGGGCATAAATTATCCCGGCTTTGCGTCAATAATCTTTCCGATTATTTTGAATACCGTTCGGTCTGTCCTGAAGTGGGCATCGGCCTGGGTGTTCCGCGCAAACCGATTCACCTGCTGGGTGATGCAGAAGATCCGCGTGCAGTCGACACCCAGGATGCCAGCATCGATGTTACCGATAGATTAAAAAACTTTGCCACAGAAACCATTCCGCAGCTGAATGATATTTGTGGCTATATTTTTATCAAGGGCTCACCCAGTTGCGGATTGTTCAAGGTCAAGGTTTATCGTGAAGACCAGGATACTCCCTTGCATGAAGGGCGGGGCATTTATGCCAAAGCTGTGACAGATGCCATGCCCCTTTTGCCGGTAGAAGAGGCCGGACGCCTGACTGACCCGGTGCTGAAGGAAAACTTTATCACCCGGGTGTTTGCCTATCGCCGCTGGCAACAACTGCAGGGCAAAGGCCTGACCGCCTCGGGTATTATTGAGTTCCATGTAGCCTATAAATACAGCCTGATGGCACATGCTCCACAGTCCTATAACGAGCTCGGGCGTATGCTGGCCGATGCCGGCAATCATGACCCTGATGAACTGGGGCAACGATATTTCAGCGCCCTGATGCAGGCACTGGAGAAAAAAGCCAACCGTAAATCCAATACCAATGTCCTGATGCACCTGCAGGGTTATCTGAAAAAGCAGCTGCAGGCAAAGGAAAAAGCCAAACTGGCAGAAGTCATTGAGCAGTATCGTAACGGTATCGTGCCGCTGGTTGTGCCGGTTACCCTGTTACAACACCATTTCAACAACCATCCCAATGAGTACATCAGCAAACAGGCCTTCTTCGATCCCTATCCCCAGGAAATGAGCCTGCGCAACGCCATATGAGCCGACAGCTTTGCTGGTTTCGTAATGACCTGCGCGTGCAGGACAACAGCGCATTGATCCAGGCGCTGAACGCTGGAGAGACTGTTGGGATATATATTGCCACACCACAACAATGGCAAATGCATGACGATGCACCCATCAAGATTGATTTCTGGCGACGCAACCTGGAAGTCCTGCAAAATGAACTGGCAAAACTGCAGGTTCCCCTGCTGTTTTTTCAGGTAAAGGATTACCAGGAGATCCCCGCGCTGATTGAAAAAATCATCGAGCAATATTCAATTGCCGGTGTTCACTACAATATCGAATATCCTCTCAATGAACGGCGTCGAGATGCCGCAGTCGAAAAAGTCTGTGATAAGCACAAGGTCAAGGCAGTTGCCTATGAAGATCAATGCCTGCTGCCACCTGATCTGGTTTTTACCAAACAGGGCCAGCCTTTCAAGGTTTTTACACCTTATGCCAGGGCCAGTCGTGAATTACTGGAGACTGCTGGTTCAGTCAGTGCCTATGGTCTGGAGCCCGACTCCCTATCGCAAGAGAAACCGGCATTAGCCACTCTGGATATTGCCTGTAAGCTGAATGACATTGACTGGCCTGAGGAACAGGGCAACTGGGCAAAACGCTGGCCAGCCGGCGAGCAGCACGCAAACCGTCAGCTCAGGCATTTTGTCGAGCATTCAATTGCCGATTACCAGGAGGATCGGGATAAGCCGGCACTTGAAGGCACCAGTTCACTTTCCCCTTATTTATGCAGCGGTATCATTTCAGTCAGAGCCTGCTGGGAAGCGGCTGTGTCTGCAGGCAGCAATGCTTCCATTCGTACCTGGTGCAATGAATTACTGTGGCGGGATTTTTACAAGTATGTCATGCATCATTTTCCACATGTCTGTATGCACCAGGCCTGGAATGACAAGTATGACAATGTTCCCTGGCGTCATGATGAACAGGAGTTTGAACGCTGGACACAGGGAGAAACCGGTTTCCCACTGATAGATGCCGCCATGCAGCAATTATTGCAGACCGGCTGGATGCATAACCGTTTGCGTATGCTGGTGGCCATGTTTCTCAGTAAAAATCTATTGATTGACTGGCGCTGGGGTGAGCGCTGGTTTATGCAGAATCTGATTGATGGAGATTTTGCTGCCAATAACGGCGGCTGGCAATGGAGTGCATCAACCGGTACTGATGCTGCGCCGTATTTCCGGATCTTCAATCCGGTGAGGCAGTCAGAGCGCTTCGACCCGGAAGGCGAGTTTATCAGGCAGTATGTCCCGATACTGGCAAATGAAAGTGCGAAAACTATTCATGACCCGGGAAAATTACAGGCAGAGTATTTTGAAGCCCTGGTGGATCTGAAGTTTTCCCGCGAGCGGGCGCTGGCAGCCTTTAAAAAACAATAATAGGCTGGTTAAACTCTGCTGCTTTGTGCTGAGGCTTTTATGAAGGGCATCAACAAGCGGTAGAACCAGTTGGTCATCTGGATCGGCGCGTCCAGCGTTGACAGGCACAGGCAATCTTCATCCTGTGCAGCAACCGGCGTATGCATTTCACCACGGGTACGGACAATAAAATCCCCGGCCTGGTAATGGTCGTCCTGGTCAGAAAAGCTGCCTTTAAGCACCACCGTGATTTCATCGCCTTTGTGACGATGGCGAGGCACGTTGCCGCCAGCCTTGATACTGAACAGGGAAGTTTCCCGTGCCTTGTCACCGATATCCAGATCGGAATAGCTGAAATATTTACCGATGCTGTGCCATTGCAGGGAGTCCAGGTCGCCCCGGGTCAGCTTATGCAGGGCAGATGGCAAGCGCTGGGTTCTGTTGTCATTGGCTGCCTGGCTTTTTGCCACAAAACGGGCTTCAGGCAAGTCATCAATTCGGGACATAAGCTCATTGAAGCTTTGCTCCATTGCATCAGCATCGTTCTGTTGTGCTTCGAGTTCATCAAACATGAATGAACCAAGAGAACTGAGTTGTTCAACTTTATGGCGGCAGTCATCACAGTAATGCAGATGTGCCGAAACACACAGGGCCTGCGAAAAGGGTAGACTGCCGGCGGCGTAATCAGTAATAAAGCGGGTGTCTGGATGATATTTAGTCATAAGCATTCAATTAAACATCAATAGTAAGTTTAAGTTTTTGCAGAGCCAGTCTTACTCTGGATTTAACCGTTCCCAGTGGCAAACCGAGTTGCTCGGAAGCTTCGGTATGCGACAGGCCTTCAAGAAAAATAGTTTTGACGATGGTGATCTGGTCTTCGGGTAGTTTATTGATCATTTCCAGTATTCTTTCCTGTTCATGTTCTTCACTGACTGATTCCAGCACATCATTGTCTTGTTGATCAGCCCAGATATCTTCCGCGCTGAGTGCATTTTCATCAAAATCCTCATTGTTGCTTTCCCACTGCTTGGCATTTTTACGTAACAGATCGATACGTGTATTTCTGGCAATGGTGAAAATCCAGGTGCTGGCAGCAGATTTTTGCGGATTGTAGGTATGCGCCTTGAGCCATACCTTGACCATGGTTTCCTGCATTAATTCTTCTGCCAGGGAATCTGCCTGTGCCAGGTCAGATACTTTGTAGGCATAGGCTTTTACCAGTGGCGCGAAGTGTGCAAAAAGGGCCTGAAAAGCCTGCCGGTCCCTTTTACGGGCGACAGCAAGAACCAGATCATTCCAGTGTTTGGGAGATGCCTGCTTGTCCTTGTCAGATATGGCCATAGCTCGTAGCATTTTCATCCGCTCTTGTGGCTGCTGGTACTTTTTCTTCTTGTACGCAAGCAATCCCGGAACAGATCAAAGCTTCCTCAGTTAATCCAAAATTAAACCATACCCGTAATACATTCCACACCCAATGCAGGTCTGTCTTGTGAGCACAAAATATGACAAATAAAGTTGCCAAAATGCCGTCATCCATACTGTCCGACGACCTTGTCAGGAAAGTCATGGATTTCTATGCAAATTTCTCACGCGACACTATTCCACTGATCGATGAAATTTATACCCGGGATGTCGAATTTATTGACCCGGTACATCGACTGGAGGGCAGTCTGGCCCTTAAGTCCTATTTCAGGCGACTGGCAGAAAATATGCAGGACTATGAGATGCAGTATATCGATAAACTGGAAGGGGATGACAGTGCCTGCCTTAGCTGGGAGATGAGTTTTGTGCATTCCAGCCTGAACAGTGGCAGACCGGTCAGGGTAAGAGGCATCAGCCTGATCAAATACACCTCGAAAATCTACTACCACGAAGACCGTTATGACCTGGGGGCACTGATTTATGAGCATATACCGGTGCTGGGTGCTGCCACCCGTTATCTGAAAAATCGCCTGAGTTGATGAGCATGATTACTACTGTCAAAACATACTGGATTACCGGAGCAAGCTCGGGCATTGGTAAAGCACTGACTTTTCAGCTGGCCAAACAGGGTCATCACCTGATTATCAGCAGCCGTAAACGTGAAGCCCTGGATGAAATTGCCGAAAACTATCCTGCGCAGATACAGGTACTGCCCTGTGATGTGGCCGACCAGAGCCTGATGCAGGGCCTGTTCGATAATTATGCCGAAAAGCTTGAATACCTTGATGGCATCTTTCTCTGCGCCGGGTATTGTGAATACATCGACCTGCCCGATTTCAACCTGCCGGCCATGGCCAAAGTCATGGCAGTCAATTATCAGGGTACGGTAAACGCTTGTGCGGCCGCATACCCCCTGCTTAAAAATGCTGCCGACCTGGGCAGGGATAAACCGTTTATTTCAGGGCTGTGTTCAATGAGCTCTTATCTGGGTTTCCCCCGGGCAGAAGCATACGGTGCATCAAAAGCCGCCATGGCCTATTTCCTGGAATCCCTGCGCGCAGACATTGGTGGTGACATCGATGTGATTCCGGTGTTCATGGGATTTGTGGATACCCCGATGACGGCCCAGAATGACTTCCCCATGCCATTTATGCTCAGTCCCGATGAGGCAGCTGCCGGAATTCTGAAGAAACTGAAAAAACGTCCGCTACGCATCAATCATCCCTGGCGTTTGCATGCAGTGCTGAAAATTTTTACTCATCTGCAGTGGCTCTGGTATCGCCGGTTTATGCCACGGCTGCGTCGTTCGGGAGAATCCGGCTAATGAAAATAGCAGTAATTGGCAGTGGAATTGCCGGTATGACAGCGGCCTATTATCTATCACGTCAGCATGAAGTGAGTCTGTTTGAAGCAGACCGTCGACTTGGCGGCCATACAGCCACGATAGATGTCGAAGAAGGTGACCGCCAGATTGCAGTGGATACCGGATTTATCGTGTTTAATGACTGGACCTATCCTGGCTTTATTGCCCTGATGGATGAACTGCAGGTTAGTTCCCGACCGACCGAAATGAGTTTCAGTGTCAGTGACCGTGTCTCCGGGCTGGAATATGCTGGCAGCAATCTCAATACACTCTTTGCCCAGCGCAGAAATCTTTTTTCACCGGCACATCTGCAAATGCTCAAAGACATCCTGCGTTTTAACCAGCAGGTGGAAAACCATCTTACCGAATTTCTGCCAGGTGTGAATCCAACTCTGGGCGAATACCTTGAGCGTTTTAATTATTCACAACGATTCATTGATTACTATATTGTGCCGATGGGTGCGGCTATCTGGTCAGCCAGGCAAAGCGACATGCTGCAAATGCCTCTGCAGTTTTTCGTCAGGTTTTTCCGTAATCACGGTTTGCTGAATATCAAAAACAGGCCTCAGTGGCGGGTTATTGAGGGCGGTTCAAAAAACTATATCGATCCCCTGACCCGTCCCTACAGGGACAGAATCCGCCTGAATGCACCGGTACTGGCCGTGGACAGAAATATTACCGGCTCCTATGTCACGGTAACGACACCACAAGGCAGTGAAACCTTCGATCATCTTGTATTTGCCTGTCACAGCAATCAGGTCCTGGACTGTCTGCAGGATGCTTCCCCCCTGGAACAGGAAATTCTTGGTGCCATTCCCTACAGTCGCAATGAAGTGGTCCTGCATACTGATGCTTCTGTCTTGCCGAGCAGCCGGCGGTGCTGGTCCAGCTGGAACGTGGAACTGGGTGCTGATAACGAAATTCCGCGACTGAGCTATAACATGAACATCCTGCAGGGTATTGAATCCAGCAAGACCTATTGTGTCACCCTGAATCATACTGACGCGATTAATCCTGATTCCATCCTCGGAATCTATCATTACGAGCATCCGATTTTTTCCACCGCTGGTGTTGCTGCACAGGAACGCTGGTCGCAGATAAATGGTAAACGCAACACCTGGTTTTGCGGTGCCTACTGGCGCAATGGATTTCATGAAGACGGCGTGTGGAGCGCTCAACGAGTCTGTGAAAATCTCAATTTTCTCAGCCGGGACGGAGCACAGAGGGCGGCCTGATATGAACAAGCAAATTCAACACAGTGCAATTTATAAAGGTCTGGTGACTCATTGCCGCCTGCAACCGGTTCGTCATGAGTTTTGTTACAAAGTCTTCATGATGTTTATCGATCTTGCTGAACTTGAAGCGCTGATGGACCGTTCCCCCTGGTGGTCACTGAACCGCTTTAACCTGGCAAGTTTCCGGCGCAGTGATTTTCATGGTGATGCTTCAGTGCCTCTGGATGAAGCAGTCAGGAACAGCGTCGAAGAACAGACCGGAGAACGACCTGCAGGCAGAATCTGTGTGCTGGCCAACTGCCGTTATTTCGCCTACATCAACAACCCCATCAGCTGTTATTACTGTTATGACCAAAATGATCACCTGCAATGGATCCTGGCCGAAGTAACCAATACCCCCTGGGGTGAACGGCATGCCTATGCGATACCTGTAGAGGATAAGCATTCCCGGCCTCATGAGTTCAGCAAGCAACATCACGTTTCACCTTTTATGCCCATGAACATGCAGTATTCGTGGCGCTGTACTGAACCCGGTGAGCAGCTGAAGGTTTTCATCACTTCACATATTGGCGAGGAAAAACAGTTTTTTGCCAGTCTCATGCTGCAGCGCCGGGAACCAACACCGGCTGCCATGAGAAAGGTTCTGCTGCGCTATCCACTGATGACCCTGAAAGTAGTCACGGCAATTTACTGGCAGGCTCTCAGGTTATGGCTGAAAAAAGTGCCATTTTATCGTCACCCGATTTCCTCGAAAAAACCGCTTAAAAACGTTAAAGGAGTAGAGTCTTGAGAGTTTCAGCTTTAGCGCCGGCCAAACAGTTCACTGCCAGCACCATGGTTTCTGCGATGGCTCGCAGGGCAATCTTTGCAGCCCTGGAAAATATTAAACACGGGCGTCTGATTATTGAAGAAGACGGCAATACAACAAGCTTTGGTGAGAGTCGTGCGAATACCCGTGTTGCCAGAATTATCGTAAAAGATGCCAGGGCCTATGCCATGGTGTTGAGGAACGGTGATCTTGGCGCCGGTGAAGCCTATATGCTGGGTTACTGGTATTCGCCACAGCTGCTTAATGTGGTCCAGGTTTTCGTCAGTAACATGCAGGCCCTGCAGAGCCTTAATGGTCAAAAAGGCTGGTGGAGACGCTTCTCAGGTTCAGTGTTTCACTGGCTACGTAACAATAATCTGCGTCAGGCACGCAAAAACATTTCCGCGCACTATGATCTGAGTAACGACTTTTTCCGCTTGTTTCTGGATGAAAGTATGGCTTATTCCTCGGCTATTTTTGTTGATGAAAAGCAGGAGCTGGCGGATGCGTCGATACAAAAATTTCACCACATCTGCGAGCGTCTGCAATTAAATGAAGCAGATCATTTGCTGGAAATCGGTACAGGGTGGGGTGGGCTGGCGGTGTATGCTGCCAAAAATTATGGCTGTCGGGTTACCACCACAACCCTGTCCCGTGAGCAGCATGATTTCGCCAGTGACTGGATAGCACGTGAAGGGCTGCAGGATAAAATTACGCTCTTGTTACGGGATTATCGTCAGCTTGAAGGAAAATTCGACAAACTGGTGTCGGTGGAGATGATCGAAGCGGTAGGCAGCAAATATTACAGTGATTATTTTTCCCGTTGCAATCGCCTAATAAAAGACGATGGCTTGATGCTGATCCAGGCAATCACCATCAGCGATCAGCGTTACCAGGCCTCGATAAACTCAATTGATTTTATCAAGCGTTATATTTTTCCTGGAGGCCAGTTACCAAGTAATGCTGTTATTGCGCAACACATCGCTGAAGATACCGACATGCAATTGATCGGACTGGAAGATATCACGCTGGATTATGCCAGAACCCTGGCACACTGGCGCAGGCGCTTCATGAGCAGACTGGAAGAAGTCCGGGCACTCGGCGCCGACGATGTATTCATTCGCATGTGGGAATACTATCTGTGTTTTTGTGAGGGAGGTTTTCGTGAGCGGGTTATCCACACCGGGCAATTCCTGCTGGCAAAACCGGCATTTCGTGATCTGCCCCTGATAAAGTCTTAAGGTGCTTTGGTAAGGGCTTTAGCGGTAATTTTTGCTGCTTTCCCTTTCCCTTTCCCTTTCCCTTTCCCTTTACCTTTTGCAGGGAATTCCACAACATTGGCACCCAGGTGACCGATATCCGCCCAGTGAATGATTTCAATATTGCCCTGCTGATCTTCAGCCAGGGCAGTACAGCTTTCTACCCAGTCGCCACAGTTAAAATACTTGATGCCGTCAATAATTTTTTTCTCGGCATGATGGATATGCCCACAAACCACACCATCGACACGACGCTTTTTGCCTTCCTTAACCACGGTCTGCTCAAATTCAAAAATAAAACTCAGTGCTGATTTCACTTTATGCTTTACAGCTTTTGATAAAGACCAGTAAGGCAGCCGCAGGTGTTTTCGAATGTCGTTAAACCAGCGATTGGACCAAAGTAAAAAGTTATAGCCAATATCACCAAGCAGTGCGACCCACTTATGATGACGGGTAATGCCGTCATAGGCGTCGCCGTGAATGATCCAGATCTTTTCGTTCTTGTTGGTGGTGTGCACGGCCTCATCAAGCACCTGAATATTACCCATGACAAAGTTGTGTTCCGAAATATAATCGCGCAGAAATTCATCGTGATTGCCCGGGATATAGATAACTTTGGTGTTTTCTTTTTCAGATTTACGTAATACCTGACGGATTACGCGGTTGTGTTCACCAGGCCAGTACCATTTGCTGGTAGAGATGCGCCAGCCGTCAATTATGTCGCCAACCAGATACAGAAACTCGCATTGATGGGCCTTGAGGAAAGAATTCAGAAGAGCGGCTTTGCAACCCCGGGTACCGAGGTGAACATCAGAGATCCAGATCGTGCGGTAGCGTTTACTCATGGCTGGACTTCCTGTTGTGTCTCTATATACACGGCAGGTATATTAATCAGCCAAAATTAAATCCCGGTAAAGATTGTTACCAGAAGAGATTAAAATTTCCCAAACCACATTGTGCTGGCGCTGATGGAGACACTGCACAAAAAGCTGAAGCTTTACTGAATCGGCAAATATAGATCGGTAATCATGTCACGATCACGCACATCCGGGCCGACATTGATGTAGTGAAAGAAGAAAGGGAAATCCCTTAATTCTTCCCCGCTTTGCGGCAACCATTCCCGGTACAGATAATCTGCTGCCGGAATGTATTCGCGGGAACCGTGATGTCTGATCAGCGCACAGCGTCCTGCCGGGATTACTTTATTGACAAGCCCCTGGGGATTTTCTGCGATAGGTGCTTCCACCGAGACAGCAATATCCTGACGGTAATCCTCCGGCAGGGTACTGGCCGGATCGCTGTAATGCAGGCCATAGGTAGCACCCTTGTCTGGACTGATAGCATTGGCTTTACGCCATTCAATAAAGCTGTTCGCAGTTTTATAAATCTGGTGTTCCGGCCCATGATGCTCCAGTGCAGCTATCATGGTTTCAGGGAAATTAACGATTTTGACATCCATACTCTTGCTCCTGGGCATAAACGGGAAATTAAAAAGCTCTTGCCAGCGCTGCCAGTCCGGGTTTTTTCTGAAGGCAGTCGGGGGCTGTAAAAATGCTTTACTGAAAGCACGACTGAATGATTCGCTGTTTTCAAATCCGCATTCCTGCGCGATTTGCGTGATGCTTATTTCATGGTGATAGGCCAGGCTTTTTGCTGCCTGTCTGAGCCTAAGCAATTGAATCAGCTTGTATAAAGGCATGCCGGTAAAGGCGCGAAATTGCCGGTGAAAGTGAAATGCCGAAAAACTGGCCTGCTGACTGAGCTGGTCCAGATTCAGGTTTTCACCCAGATGGTTTTCAATATATTCAAGTACACTTTGCATGCGCTGAATATAGCCAGTACGGGTATTTTTTTCTGTCGGTGCTTTTGACATAGAACATATGATAGGGCTCCAGCCACGGAAAATCCTGACCGATCTTGCTATCTTTATCGCCTCTGGCCGCAATAACCCGGAAAATCCGGTAGATTCGCCGGTAGATCCGATACTACAGAGAAAATGGAAATTTAAAGCAAATTTCTTGAAGATGTATTTGAAATACATTTTTATGTTATGCTTCAGGGCCAGAAATACAAGGGGGGGCTTATGCTTAATAAACTCATAACACTGATTGTCATTGGCAGTATTTACAGTACTCAGGTCTTTGCCCAGCAAAATCTGTCAGCCCTGGACGTTGAGCAGCCGGAAGGCTGGGATGACGAACTCGCCCTGACGATTCCCGAGGATCTCAATCCGGATCCGGATATTCTGGAAATTGAACTGGAGGCCAGGGTTGCTGATATTGAAGTGATGGAAGGATTGACGACACCTGTCTGGACCTATGGTGGCAGTCTGCCGGGGCCTTTGCTGCGTGCCAAGGTGGGTGACACCGTAATCGTGCATTTCAGGAATTCATTACCGGAACCCACCACCATACACTGGCATGGTCTTCGTGTCCCCAATGATATGGATGGTGTCCCTGGCGTAACACAGCCCCCGATTCCCCCGGGTGGGGAATTCCGCTACGAGTTTGTCCTGCCTGATTCAGGAACTTACTGGTATCACCCGCATGTGAATTCTGCTGCACAGGTTGGTTGGGGCATGTATGGCCCGATTGTGGTGGAAGACCCGAGTGACCCGGAAGTATTTGGTGATGAACTGGTCATGGTGATATCAGACATGAGCCTTAATGATCTGGGAGAATTTCTGCCGCCGGATAACGGGGGAGATTTTGGTGACCTGTTTGGACGTGAAGGCACAACAGTTCTGGTTAACGGTAAAATCATGCCGACCCTGAAAGTACGCAAGGGTAAACAGCAACGCTGGCGTATCATAAATGCTTCACGTAGCCGCTATACACCAATTGGCTTGCGCGGCCATATGATGACGCGAATTGGCGGGGATAATGGTCTGGCAGGCCGATCCGAGAGTGCGGCACGCTTTGTGCTGACCCCGGCTGAACGAGGTGATTTTGTTTTTACTCCGGCCAATGATCCGGGAACCACTGCGCTCATGCGACTGGGTTCGGTAAACCGCGGCTTTGGTACGGAACGCCGTCCGGAAGACCTGATGTATATTGAGACGGTCGATTTACCGGAAGTTACTCCTGAAGAAATCCCGACAGAATTGCGCACCATTGAGCCTATCGATATCAGTAATGCCATTGAAAAAGAACTGGAGATGACCATCGCGCTTGGCGAAAATGGCACCAATAGTGTGGAGATGGGGTTTAACGGTATTCCCTACTGGAATATGCAAGCTCTTGTTGCGCGGGTGGGGGAAACACATGTCTGGACTCTGAGTAATAATTCCGGTTTTAACCACCCTTTTCATTTGCACGGTTATTTTTTTCAGGTACTCGACGATGAACGGGTACCGGAATGGAAAGATACGGTTGACGTTCCTGACGGAGAAACGCTAAGGATTGCTATCAACTTTGAAGGACGACCAGGCATGTGGATGTACCACTGCCATATTCTTGATCATGCCCGCGTTGGAATGATGGGGCAGTTATGGGTGGGGCCGGAAGGTTTTACCGGTCCGGTGCCGGATCTGTCGATACCCATGGGAATGGATTAAGCCGGTTCAGGCACCACAGACTTCTTTACCCTTTTTGAAGCCTGACCGTGCCGCGAGTCGGTTCTGCCAGTTAAGAACCCTTTCAAAATCGCTAATGTTCAACTGATCGGCAGCATGATAAAAGTCAGTCAGCCGCAACACCCAGGGCTGAATGGCAATATCCACAATACTGAATTCATCCATGATGTATTGCCGTCCTTCTAACCTGTCCTCCAGTACCTGGAGCAGGCGCCGGGTTTCATTGCTGTAACGCTCCAGTGCATAAGCATCACTTGTCTTGTCTTTGGCATAGATATAAAAGTGGCCGAACTGGCCGAACATGGGGCCGATATGGGCAGCCTGGAAGGCCAGCCACTGTAGATGCTCAAAGCGCTGCACCGCTTCTGTTGGCAGCAGGGTGCCGGTTTTATCAGCCAGATAAATCAGGATCACAATGCTTTCCATCAGTGCGATGGCTTTATTTTCCGGGCCCTGCGGGTCAATCAGACTGGGAATTTTGCCGTTCGGATTGATGAGCAGATAATCCGCGTCATGTTGTTCGCCTTTCCAGAAATCCACCCGATGCGCTTCATATTCCAGGCCCATTTCTTCCAGGCAGATGCTTACTTTCTGGCCATTAGCTGTGTTCATGGAGTAGAGCTGAATACGATCGGGATCTGAGGGCGGCCAGCGCGACGGAAACTTCAGGGTAGCCATTGGTTTCAGGCTGCCTTTTACCGGCATGCTTCAGGGAGCACAGACATTCCTGCCGACCTGGTAGGCTTCTCTGGCCATGATCTTTTCCAGCCATTCCTGCACTCGTGGATACCTGTTCAGTTCCAGTTGCTCCCTGGCCTGGTAGAATCCGCCCAGCCCTTCTACCCAGGGCATGGTGGCAATATCGACAATACTGTATTCGCCCATCAGGTATTCCCGGCCGTTTAATCTGTCTTCCAGGACCTGCAGCAGGCGTTGTGTCTCTTTGGTGTAACGCTCAACAGCATAGCTATCGCTGGTCTTGTCTTTGGCATAGACATAAAAGTGACCGAACTGGCCGAACATGGGGCCGATATGGGCGGCCTGAAAAGTCAGCCACTGCAGATGCTCCAGACGCCCCCTCTGGTCCTGAGGTAACAATTTGCCGGTCTTGTCGGCCAGGTAAAGCAGAATGACGATACTTTCCATCAATACAATCGGTTTGCCATCCGGACCCTGCGGATCAATCAGACCCGGAATTTTGCCGTTCGGGCTGATTTTCAGATAGTCCGCATCAAACTGGTCATCTTTCATGATATTGATCAGATGGGCATCATACTCGAGCCCCATTTCTTCCAGGCAGATGCTTACTTTCTGTCCGTTGGGCGTGTTCAGTGAATAAAGCTGGATACGATCCGGGTGTTGCGGAGGCCAGCGGGATGGGAATAGAGACATATAGGTTCCTGATGTAATGAATGGTCTGAAAAGTGTTGCATGCACCTGTGCTCAATACAAACAATAAATATTCAGCTAACAGAAATAATAATCATTATTAACTGATAGTTAACGTTAATAAACCGTTCTCTAACAGGACAAAGCTGTCCTGAGATGATGAAGCTGCCTAGTATCCCTGCATCAGGCTTGAGTATGAGTGAAGGGCTCATCAAGCGGATAGATCAGAATCAAGGCAAATAAATCGTCAGTTCCAGGGAGAGCTGTTTATGCGCAAGAAACAACTGCTGAATAAAGCGATTATCACGGCTATGGGAAGTCTGCTGCTTGCCCAGACTGGCTTTGCTCAGGATTACAGTGAGCCGGAAGAGATTATTATTTTTGGTACCCAGAGTGCACTGGACAATATTTCCGGCAGCCGCCTGAATCTTTCGGTGCTGGAAACGCCAGCCTCTGTGGATATTATTGACGGTGATGCGATTCGGGAGCGTATTGACACCTCCGTTCTTGAGGCAGTGACCCGCAGTGCCGGGTTTGTCAATGAGGCCAATCCGGGTAACGGGCATTTCAGTATTCAGTCTCGCGGCTTTTCCGGGCAGGGTGCAGTCACCAAGCTGTATGACGGGAGCAATTATTTCACAATCGCCGGTACGGTCACCTTCCCGTTTGATACCTGGGGGGTTGAGCGAATTGAAGTGCTCAAGGGACCTTCTTCGGTGTTATATGGAGAAGGCGGAATAGGAGGTGCGATCAATATCATTCCACGCCGCCCAGAATTTGAAAACAGTGGTGATGTGCGGGTCATGGTCGGTGAGAACAGTACGGCTTTTTTTGGCATTGACTACACTGGCCGCCTGACGGACAGCACGGCTTTTCGGGTGGACTACAGTCACAGCGAATCGGACAACTGGGTCAATAATGGTGAAAGTGAAGCAGACATGTTGTCACTGGCTTTACTCTGGGAAGTCAATGATGATCTGAGTATTACCGCCCGTTATGATTTTGGTGATCAGGAGCCAATGAAATATTTCGGCACCCCGATTGCCAATGGAGACTTTATCGATTCCCTGGTCGGGCTGAATTTCAATGTTGGTGATGCAGCCATTACTTACGAAGACAGTTCTTTTCGTATCAAGGCTGACTGGAATATCAGCGCCGCGGCCAATCTGCAGGCAGAAGTGTATCAGCTGGATTCCGAACGCTATTGGCGCAATGCCGAAGGCTATGTCTACGATGATACCAGCATGACCGTATCGCGCTGGGATCCGCTGATTATCGGACATGATGTTGATCACACAGGCTTTCGTACCAACCTGACCCTGTCTCCGGAAAACAGCCGCCTGAAAACTTCCGTCGGCGTTGAAGGCAATGATATTGGCTTTGTCCGTCCCAGTAATTTTGGCGCTGCCAATCCGAATCCGATCGACTGGGGGGCTGATACCGACACGGTTGATCCTTTTGCCTTTAATGCGGGCACGCTGGCAGACCTTACCGATGCTCCAGCGTTGCTGGACAACTGGGCAGATGTGAGCCAGTGGGCTGTATTTGGAGAAGCGCAATACAGCCTTACTGAAAATCTGGCTCTGGTCGGCGCTTTGCGCTATGACGATTTTGATACCCGCTATCAGCGACTTGGCAGTTTTGATCGCAGCCAGACGGTGGATGTGATGACCGGTCGTATTGGTGCTGTTTATGATTTAAATGACAACACAGCGCTTTATGCACAGTATGGCACCGGTGCCAGTCATCCCAGTTCCACGGTGGTCACGATCAGCGGTTCTCACCGGGAAGCGGATCTGGTGGAAAGTGAGCAGATTGAAATCGGTATCAAGAATGTCCTGCAAGGTACCGGCCTGCAATGGAGTGTGGCACTGTTTGATATCAGCAAGAACAATCTGATTGAAGATGATCCGGATTCAGCTGACCCCAACGACGTGATAGTAATTCCGCAACAGACGTCACGGGGCATTGAACTGGGAATGAATTATGCCTTAACCGATACATTCCAGGTGCACGGCAATCTGGCTGCCTTGAATGCTGAAACCAGTACCGGTGAAACTCCTTCGGATATTGCGGAGACCACCTGGAACTTTGGATTTGTCTGGGATCCGATAAGTGATCTCAGTTTGATTGCCGATGCTCGTTATGTCGATGAACGCTATCACGCCAGTCGTCCCATGCATGATTACACAGTGGTCGATGCTTCCGCGCACTGGGCAGTGAATGATGATCTGCGGATCTCGCTTAAGGCAGACAATCTGTTTGATGAGCTTTACGCTTCCGGTTCCTACTGGTGGGGAACCTGGATAGTCGGCAAGCCCCGCACACTGAGTCTGGCGCTGGATTACAGTTTCTAGAATTACTATCTGTTTCACTACAATTAATTTCAAAACTATTCACTAGCCATGTTTTATTTTTACAGAGTGTTGTAGTCACTTATCTGTATAATTAGTATCCTGCCAGCAGGGTAACTATGGAAAGCATCACCAACATCATCGACATCGCCACTACCATTCAAATCGCGGTGGCGCCGGTATTTTTGCTGGCCGGTATTGCAGGATTCCTGAATGTATTGTCTGCCCGTCTTGGCAGGATCGTGGATCGTGCAAGGGTCGTCGAGTCACAGATATCCCAGCCGCGCTATGATGCAATCCGTCCCCGTCTGGAAAGTGAGACTTCCAGTCTGTGGCGCCGGGTGCGACTGATTAACCGTTCAATCTGGTTGTGTGCCACTTCAGCCCTGACGGTTTGCCTGGTAATCATCGCGATATTTGTCGGTGAGTACATTGCCATTGATATCGCTTTGACCGTAGGCATTTTGTTTATCTGGGCGATGGTTTTACTGGCAGTTGGCCTGATCACTTTTCTGGCGGAAATCAGCATTTCCACCCAGCATCTGCAACAGGGTTTGTCGGTAACGATGGAAGAAAGTGAAACCGAACAGCTTAAAAATGATGAATAAGCTATCCGGGAAAAGACTTATTCGGTTTGAACCAGAGCCTCAAGCAGGCTTTGCAGATTATCCTGCATTAATTCAGTAAGAGGCTGATCGCTTACTTCCATTCGGTCGAGGACAACAAGCCTGGCTCCACCCTCAGCGATTGCTTCGCTGATTTCCGCTGTTGGCTCCCATTTGTGAATTACCACCGGGATATTGTTGTCCTGCAGATGCCGGGTCAAATTCTGTAAATCGGCATCAGTCCAGTCGATATCCTGTTTAACGAAATAAGCATCAACAAAAATTCCCAGGTCGTTGGTCAGGTAATTGAATTCATCACTGAGGGCATAGACGACCGGGTCAAGAACATCCAGCAGTGCCAGCTCAAAGCTGGTACGCATCTGTACGATGGCATTCACTTCACTGTTCAGATTGGCCTCAATGATTTCAGCCTGGTCCGGATAAAGTGACTGCAAATCATCGGCGATAATATTCAGGCTGCGAACCAGATTGGAAAGACTCAGCCAGTAATATGGATTCACCGTCTCACCATCACTCAGTGTCCTGATGCCGACACCGGATAATTCACGGGACCAGGGCTGACTGGCGTCAATCTGTACGATACGGATATTGTGTTCGCGGGCCGCAATATACAGCGGGTCCTGTGACCAGAGTTTGGCAATATTGATCACGGCGTCAGCCGTCTGGAACTGCTCACTGAAATTCTCATGCTGGCGTGCAAAAAACGTTGGCTGGGAAGCCATGCTTCTGGCCTGGGCAGGGATATTCAGAATTTCAATGTCGGTGCCGTTTAACAGTGAGCTGCTTAACTGATATACCGGCGCCAGCGATGTCAGCACCAGCCTTTGAGCTTCAGTTCCCTGCTCCGCTTCCCGGGCAGTATCGCCACTGCAGGCAAACAGCAGCATACTTAAAGTGATCAGAAATATACGCATCACATTCTTGCCTCCCGAAAGACCGGTAAGATGCCTTTCAATGACGTGGTCAGTATAAAAAAGATTGCCGCAACCAGCACGATGGCTCCGCCGGAAGGTAAGGGCAGGTCCCATTGCATGGGAATCAGGATGCCCCCGATACAACTCAGGGTGGAAATCAGCACTGTCATCCAGACAAAACTTTTCAGGTTTCGACTGATGTTTCTGGCAGCAGCGGCAGGGATCAGCAACAGGGCTTCAACCAGAATGGCACCAATAATCTTCACACAGGCTACCGTGATGATGGTCAGCAGGATAACAAAAATATATTCCAGGGCATCCACCTTGATGCCACGGACATGTGCCAGGCTCTGATTGAGGCTGGACACCATCATACGGTTATAGAGCGGAATCCCCAGTGCGAGAGTGATCACTGTCACTACCAGCAGGATGTTCATGTCCAGATCATTAACGGTAAGAATTGAACCAAACAACACAGATTCGAGAATGTGGGTATTGACCCGTGCCGAGACAAATAAAATCAGTGAGGCTCCGAGGGCCAGGGAAATTGATAAAAATACCCCGATCAGGGTATCGGAAGACATTTTTGTGCGGCCCTTGGTGTAATTAAGCAATATGCCGAAGGCAATACAGAAAGAGAACATGGAGATATAGGGTGAGGTATAGGATTCACCAATCAGCACGCCGATGGCTACCCCGGTGAGTGCTGCGTTGCCAACAGCCTGGGAAAAGAAAGCCATACGCTTGGCCACTACCATGGTGCCGACACAACCCAGCAGGGGGCCGATAATCAGTGCACAAAGCAGGGAGTTGATAACAAAAGCATACTGAAACGCTTCAGGCAGTGTGCCAGCCTCGGCCAGACCAATAAACAGATTACGCAGGCCCTCGTAAAAAGCGGACATTATTCTGCACCCGCCTGTCTGTAGATGCCCTGGCGCATTTTCTCATCAATAACCGAAGAAGTTGGTCCGTGTGCAAGCAGCCCCCTGTCAATGACGGTTACCTGGTCAGCCAGGCGGGAGACCTGTTCCAGGTCATGATTGACCCAGATGATGGTGCCGCCTGCGGCTTTGAAATCAAGAATCAGTTCCTCGAAATTATGCATGCCAGCCTCATCCAGACTGGTCATTGGCTCATCCAGAATCAGCAGGGCAGGATCAGGATACAGCGCCTGGGCAAAGAGCAGACGTTGTCGCTCGCCACCTGACAGTGAACCCAGCATCAGGTTCTGTTTGTCCGTGAACCGGGTTTTTTCCAGTATCACATCAATATGTTGTTGTGTGTCATTCGAGGTGCCGAGAAAAGCCGGCTTTTGCTGCATCAGCAGGGTCAAAAAATCCCTGACAGTCAGCGGCAGGGTCTTTTCAATTTCAATTAGCTGGGGAACATAACCGCAGTGCCGGTTCTCATACCAGTCAATTCTGATCCTGCCCTGGTGCGGCATCTGTCCGAGCAGGCAACGTAAGGTGGAAGTTTTTCCGCCGCCATTGGGGCCGATCAGGCAATGGATGTTGCCGGATTCAATCGTAAAGGACATCGGTGCCAGAATTGCAACAGCCCCCAGTGTCAGACTGAGTTGTTCGACATGAATGGCTGGCCCCTGCATGCTTGCCCTAGAGAGAAGGTGCCGTGCTTTCGACGGCAGCTTTCAAAGAGTCCAGGTTAAAGCGCATTTCAGATTCATAAAATTCCGGGGTGTAGTCACCTTCGGAAATATGGGAAAAAGAATAAACTTCAACGCCGGTTTCAGCCTGAATGGTTTCGGCAAGCTGTCCGGCAAAGAATTTTTCAGCAAACAGTACGTTGACGTTGGCAGCGCGAATCGCTTCGATGGTCTGCGCCAGTTGCCGGGCCGTTGGCTCCACACCATGACGTGGTTCAATGACGGCACTTATCTGTAAACCAAACTCCTGCAGGAGATAGCCGTAGGCGCCATGCATGGTCGCTGCGCGAAAGTTACTGGTATCCAGATCGGAAAATTGCTGGGAATATTCCGCTTTAAGGCGACGCAAGCTTGTCGCATAGGCACGACCATTTCGGGCATAAGCCTGGGCATTGTCCGGGTCATAGCGTCCAAGCTCACGGGCAATTTCATAAATCTGCTGAATCGCGGTGACGGTGGAGATAAAGGTATGGGCATTGACGGCTTCGTCATTTCCGGCGACCGGAATCAATGAAACTGAATTGTTGGCATAAATCAGTGGCGTGTCTCCAGCACCGGAAGCCTGCAGTATTTCGAAGGCCCATTCGTCATGGCCGATGCCATTGACCACTATCACATCCATGGAGCGCGCGCGTACCAGGTCTTCCGGCAGCGGATTGTAGTTATGCGGATTGTACCCGGCACCAATCAGCGGTTCGATGTCGGCGAGATCACCGACAATATTGGCGACAAAACTGTAATAGGGATGCAGGGTGACGCCGATTGTCATGCGCTCACCGTTTTTAAAGTCCTGAGCAATGCTCAGGCTACTGAAAGATAGCGCCAGGACTACCATTAACAATATGTGAATCTTTTTCATATTAATCACTTAAACGTTCGCGTTCATCAAGCCCCTGATAGGGGACCACTTCTTTCCAGCCTGCCAGAATCAGTGAGCTGTCTTCGGTACTTTGGGGTAAGCCAGTCATCCGCTGTGGATGCCACCAGACTGACGCAACCAGCACTTCGCCGGTACCGACAAATTCATTATTCAGGATCAGCAGGTAAGCCCCCTGGGTTTCCAGCTGGCCTTGATTGCCAAAATAAACGGCCCGGTCTTCTCCACTGCTGAACTGCCAGTTCACCGAGCCGCGATTAATCCAGCTGCTGTCCTGATAGAAAGGCGGTAACCAGTTCTCCCGAAGATCATCAACAGATGGCCAGTCCAGGGAATCCTGCTGCATAAAGGTAATTTCGTTTACAGCGACCAGCAATTCATTATAAATAGCCTGGTCGGTATCCTGTAAATCCGAATAGGCGCTGAGCTGCCAGTCCAGAATTACCTGCTGCCGGTCTTCGCGACCGAACAGCATGGCATAGCTTCCTGTCAGCATGACCAGTAACAGCAGGGCAGCAATCAGCAGGAAGCTTTCCCAACGTTTATTCGCCGGGGAAACTGTCTGCGTTATGGCGACACTGATGTTCATCTCTTAGCTCTGACCCTTCCCGGAGCATTACTCCTTATTCCGGTAAATCGGTTGCCTGCACCCAGAGGATGGCATCCTGGGAGAGGAATTCACCATTGAGTTCCCGTTCAGGGCCAACGGTCAGTGCGGCAAATCCCCACCAGCCTGCTTTGGGCATGGCGAAAGAAAACTCACCAAACTCATTGGTGGAAATTATGATGGCTTCCAGAGAGGGATGTGGCGCTTCAATCAGCGGTTCTTCCTGAAACATGTTTTCATCCAGGTTGGGGGGATGGTTCATGTATTCCACTTCAACCTGGGTGAAAGGCACCGGAAGTCCCTCGCTGAGGACTACGCCACGGAATACTCCGCCGGTCCAGTTGGCATAGGGCTTGTTCAGTGCCTGAATTTCTGCCGGTAATCCCAGCGACTGCAGCCAGTTGCCGCCAACACCGCCGACATTGACCATGACCTTGCTGAACTGTTGAATATACAGGCCTTCCTCTTCTTCCCAGTAGGGCTCAGGCTCGATAACAATCTGATAGTCGCCCAGCGAGCGCATGACATCGCGCGGTATATCTGCACGCCAGGCCTTCAGTGTTCGGTCTCCGTCATGCCATTCAATTTCTTCCAGGTAGGGTTTCAGGTCGACTTCTTCCGGAAAACTGAAGGCACCCTGCTGGTATGTATAGTAGAAGCGTTCCGGCATCTCCATGTCATAAGTCGGCCCGCCGGCAAATACATGCGTGAACACAATATGCATGGGCACGTCACTGGCCCGCAGCAATGCGGTTTGCGGTGTATACATCACCACGAAGTGGGCGCTGGCCGAGAGGCTCACGATACCCAGTAATATGCCGATACTCAGGGCCTTTATTTTCTTCAACATAACAGTCTCCTTATGGAATTCTTTAGCAGAACGGATCAATAGATGTCATCACCAAATATGGTGATGGTATGGGAATCACCCGCATCAAAGACCACGGAAAAGTTTACCGTCGGGCGGTCAAAATCAACGCTGTTACGTTCATCCAGTTCACCCTGGGCGAGAACCCTGCCCTGATCATCCAGCACTCTGACAGCTATTCCCTGGGCAGAACCACCATCGGTAAAACCACCTTCACAGGTAATCGTGCCGTCATTATTATCAAAGCAGTCAAACAATGGTGTATGTGCCTGTATAGAGCCACTAAAACCAGCCAGTAACAGGCAGGTAAAAACAAGGCTGCTTAGCTTGTCAGTTTTCATGTTCTCTCTCCCATCTTTCAAGGCTGAATTTCGCCTGATTTCATGCTTTCACACCCTCAGGCCATTAACAATCAATCCAGCGAATTTCCTTCACACTTGTGCAATTTCTGCACCTTATTCCTTCATTAAAACGCCTGCATGGCCCCGGTCGCAAGGGTTTAACAGTTTATTACTGTTAAACCCTGTTCAGTATTGTGGATTGGAGCTTAATCGGCCCTGAATTGTCCAGCTTGTAGCAAAATAAATCAAATTAAATCAATTGGTTATATATTATTAACAGTGCTGGGTATTGAGGAATAGGGCACCAGGCAGTTTTGCTGCAGTAAACGCCTTCTGAGCATATCCAGTGCCACGGCACAGCTCAGGACACGGATCAGATTGCGTGAACGATTATTCAGCTGAATTGTTTGTACCCAGCATTGATCACGGTCAGCCAGGGCAATACAGACAGTACCAACCGGCTTGTCTTCCGTACCACCATCCGGACCGGCAACCCCGGTGGTGGCCAGGCCGAAATCGCTGTCACCAAGTGCGCGAACATTCTCTGCCATGGCCCGGGCAGTCTGCGGTGAGACAGCACCGTGTGTGTCCAGCATGTTACTGGCTACACCCAGTATCTTCTGCTTGGCTGCATTGGAATAAGTCACCAGGCCCTGATGCAGGTAATTTGAACTGCCGGAAAATTCCACCAGCTGGCTGCATAGCATACCGCCGGTGCAGGATTCGGCAATGCTGAGTGTGTTCTGCTTTGCCAACAGCATCTCATGCACAGTCCAGGCAATGCCGGGACTGTTGTCCGCAACAACGGCGGTATCCAGTCTCGCTCTGATCGCTTCAACAACTTCTGGGAGCTGGCGGATGCCGTCATCACCACGGGCAAATACCTTGATCTCAACATGCGGTGCTGAGGGGCGATAGCCCAGTAATACATTGTCAGGCAGTGTTAATTCACTGAGTTTGTCTGCCAGCGTGGATTCACCGTGACCGAGAGTCAGCAACTTGTACAGGCGGGTTGCCTGCCCGGCTGCGAACTCCTTTTGCATAAAAGGGATAAACTGCTCAGTGACCATGGTTTTGAATTCAACCGGGACGCCAGGCGTAAAAAATAACCAGGCTTTATTGAGTTTTATTCTGAATCCCGGTGCGGTGCCCTCGGGATTATCGACACGGATGGCTGAAGCAGGAAGCAGGCACTGCTTCAGATTGCTTGGAGGAAATTCACGGCCAAGCGATTGATAGAATTTTTCCAGATATTCACGCCACTCAGTATCTTCGACAAGCTCTTCTTCAAGTACTTTTGCAGCGGCCAAAGCAGACAGGTCATCCGAAGTCGGTCCCAGCCCGCCGTTTACCAGAATCAGGTCTGCATGTTCACTGCGCTCCCGAAATATGCTGACCAGATCTTCCAGCCGGTCGCCAACAGTAAGTCTGAGTTGCAGTTCGATACCCAGATTCATCATGGTATCGGCAAACCAGGCGGCATTGGTGTCGATTATTTGTCCGGAAAGTACTTCTTCTCCGGTGCAGATCATTTCCAGCTTCATAAAAGGGATGATAGCGGGACGGGGAGAGGAAAGGAAAAGTTTTTGGAAATGAGTTTTAGTCTTCTTCTGACTCAGCGGCAATTGCCTTGAGTCGTTTCGCCGCTTCTTCAGAGGCTTCCTGTGGAATCTCAAGATCACCCAGCCAGCTCAGCTGATCCTTTTGCTTACCTTTTTCAAGCAGTTCTTTGCTGAGTACGGCGACACCGGTTTTTAAATTAAGACACCTGATACGCTTGGCTGCATCGTCTGATTTGGGGCTTTTTTCATCCTTGAGGATCAGGCCACTTTCAAACAGGGCCCACTCGCCATCTTCTGATTGCCAGAAAGCGTTACTTTCAGCAAAGGACTGTTTTAACTGTTCTGCCAGGCTTTCTTTTTCCGCTGTCATCTCTTTTAACTCTTTACGAGTGCTGACCAGTGCATTATTGACGGCCTTGTTTTCCTTGCCCTGAGTCTGGTTTTTCTTTTTCAGGTCGACAACCTGGCGTTTCAGGCGTAGCGGATCCAGTTTTTTGAGTTCCTTGAGTTCCTGCTGCAGGCCTTTGACTTCCTCACGGACTTTTTTCAGTGCCGAGGCACCCTGGTTTTCAGTTTTTTCCTTCTCCAGCAGGTTTTCCAGGCGTTCGAGCTGCACTTCCTGTTGCAGGGCTTCGAAATCAGCTTCAATGCCGGCGAAATGATCGAACTGTTTTTCCAGGTGTTCAAAATCCTTTTTCTGACTGACCAGATCATCCTGCAGCTTCTTGACCAGTTTCTGTTCACGGTCCAGCTTGGCGAGAAGGTCTTTCTTCTCGGCTTCAAGCTTGCTGATTTCTGATTTTAGGGTGCTGGTGTCGCGCAGGCTTTTAAGGCTGAGGGTGCTAGTGCTACTGGCCATAGATATGTTCAATCGGGTAATTACGCTCTGGGTCAAACCGGGCGCGAATTATAGCATAAAGCAGGTAGTACTACTCAAGCGTTGCAGCCTGTGTACGTAATTCCTCGAACAGGGCATCAATCCCGGAGCGGCGAATGATGCTACGGTAGGTAGAACGGTAAGAACTCAGCAGGCTGACATCCTCGACGATGATGTCATAGATATACCAGCCATCGGGCCGCTGCCGCAGGCTGTATTGCACAGCAATATCAGAGCTGGAGGTATTGACCACTGAGTCCACCGTGGCGCGGGGAGCGTCAACGCTTTCTCCCAGAATCTCCACGGTTTCATTGGTATAGGAATCCAGGCGCTCAATATAGGTTTGCTTGAGTACATTGAAAAACAGCTCTTCGAATTCACGGCGCTGTTCCGTGGTCAGATCACGATAACTGGCTGCCAGAGCACTCTGGGCTATGGTATTCGGGTCAAAGGCACCGGAAACTGCTTCATCAATGGCGGCCTTATCACGGTCCAGATCAAAATCAGGGGCTCTGAGGATGGCAAACACATTGTCCAGCATATTCTGTACAGTATCGGTCGGCGTATCGTACTGGGCCTGGGCTGAAGTGATCAGGCTCAGGAACAACAGTGAGCTAACAAAGGTGCTGCCGAGTAGCTTGGCAATTCTCATTATCAACATTCTCATCATTTGTGTATGCGTGAGCTTATAGTATTAAGCTGAATCTGACTACCGGCTTAACGGCCTAACGATTGACCGCGCCGGCGCGATTCTGGACATAGGCGCTGCGGAAGAAAACATAAGGGTCCAGCGCGCTATCGTACAGGGAAGTGTACGCATCCACATCAAAAGACAGATCATTGACGGCATCAAGTGCCTGCCAGCCGATGTATTCGTCTGTTTCCGGATCCCAGACATGATTGATGGGATTGAGCAGGGAGTCACCGGCACGCCCGCCCAGGTCGCGGAAGCTGGAAAAACCCAGTACCGGGAGAACCAGGTAAAAACCGTGATCAAGGCCGTAGCGTCCCAGGGTCTGGCCAAAATCCTCACGGTCTTCCATGATACCCATACCGGTTGCCGGGTCAAAAAATCCCAACAGGCCGATGGTGGAATTTATGCCAAAACGGGAAATTTCCGTGCCGGCATTCGGTACATCCAGTTGCAAGAGGGCATTGATGGCTGAAATTGGTGCAGTCAGATTGCTGTAGAAATTGGAAATTGAAATTCGAACCGGTTGCGGAACCAGACGATAGGTTCTTACTACCGGACTGAGCACAATTCGATAAAGCCGGTCATTGGCCGCAAATACCAACCGGTTCAGCGACTCAAACGGATCGGCTATTTCATCGTCGATCATTTCGTCGTCGCTGAAAAAGAAATCATCCTCTGCTTCCTGGGCCAATGCCAGGGCAGATGGGAAAACAAGGCAGCAAGCCAGTAAAAATCTGGATAATATGACCGACCGGAATTGCATTTCAAACTCCATGTATAAAGAGCTACAGGGTATCTCAAAGGCGAATTATAAAATCCCCTAGCATTTAAATCCATTTTTGAATGTGAAGCAGACCACAGCTTTTTTATCTGAACAAACTTTCCAGGGCATTATTGAAAAGTTCTTCAGCTGCGTTGTTATTATTTTCTTCGTTATTGTCAGTATTGTCCTGATTTTCTTCACTGCCGTCCTGGTTGTTTCGGTCTCCGCCCAGTACCCGGTTCAGTAAACCGCCGACTTCTTCCTGAATGACATTACCAACTGCCTGATTAAACAGGCTGTTGATATCAGGCAGGCATCTCGGTGAATTCATATTGCCAGTACAGGCGATGGGCAGGGAATAGCCGCCGATATCATATTCTTCACTTTCGACACTTGCCGTGGCATTGTTGACCGAAGCCAGTAAATTGAAATTGAGCGTGTTGTTCTGCAGGTTGGCGAGTGTGCCATTACCGCTAATATTAAAACCTGGTGATTCAATCAGCAGATCGTTGGTAGTGGCGATGCCGTTTTCAATACGGATAGCGGCACTGAGGTTTTCAAAACTGGTCTGTTCGCCACGGTTAACATTGAGCAGGCGCCGGCTTTGTAACATGGTTTCCAGTTGCGCCAGAACTGCACCGACATCGACTCCGTAAAAGACACCATCATTGATGGCGATATCGGCATTGCCATTCAGGTTCCGCGTGATTGTCTGCGCTTCACTGCCACTGCCAGTCAGAGCCAGACTGATATTGCCCTGGCCGGATACATAGGAGGCGCCGATAAAATCATTGGAAATTGCCTGCAGGTTGATGCCTTGCAGATTTGAATCCAGGCTGAAAAGTGGCGTCGCGGATCTGGCATCCAGGCTCAGGGTGCCATTAAAGCTGCCCTGGTAAAGATCAGCCCGCGCCGGATCAAGGCTGATCAGGCCGTCATTAGCCTGCATGTTCAGCACAACATTACTCAGGCTCATGCCTGAGGTCATGAATTCTGCAATGGCGATGCTGCCGTCAAGACGGAGGTCACGAAGGGTTTCCAGCGGTAATTCAGAGGGCTCGGTACTTGCCGCTTCCTGTGTCTGGTTGCTTTCCGGTGCCAGGTAGCGGTCAAGATCCAACTGGTCGATATCAAGTGCGAAAGCATAGTCATTTGCGGTAAAACTGTTGATACTGAAAGAACCGTCTATACGGGTCTGATCCAGTTGCAGGACTATCCCGCTAAGACTGGCGGTCTCCCCGCTGGCACGAAAGTCTGTCGAAAAAGCCAGCTCCTGCAGAACTGCAGAATCACGGGTCGCCGGCAGATCCACATTCAGTAATGCTGCCAGTGTCCGCGGATTAAAAGCTGACAGGTTAAGTTCGCCGCTGATTTGCGGGTCGCCAGAGAAGTCATCAATGCGCAGCTTGCCTTGTGTACTGAGCTCGAGTGCATTGAGGGTAAAGTTACTGACTTCGAGGTTTTCATCCTCAAGGTCAATTTGCGCCTGGGCCTGCAGATTGACACTGGAAGGTCTGCTCAGGGTGGCATCACTCAGCTCCAGTGAAAGTTGCAGCGGGTTCAGGTTTAGAGACTGTCCAGAGCCATCCAGATTCATGCTCAGTGAGATACTGCGTATCTGCTCTGACAGGGCTGCCTGCCCCGCAAGTGCCAGAATGTCACTGCTGCGTTCGGTACTGAATTCAAGTGAGCCGCTGATAGTGCCATTGTCGCTGCTTAGTGATGCCAGCAACTGGCTGTCGAGAAAGTCCATTGTCAGGTTTTCCACAGCATAGCGATTATTATCCAGATCATAGGTAACGATACTGTTAATGCTCAGGGCACTTTCTACTTCAGGCTGATTGGCACGCAGCTGTAACTGTGCGGAAATCTCCAGAGGCTCGCCGTAAATCAGTTCAGGAACGAGGATGGAAATATCACTGGCGCTGATTTGCTGTCCGGTCTGGGCATTGTTGTAGGAAAGATTGACCCCTTCAACCTGGACTCCGCCAATAATCAGCTGATTAAAGGGCGCTCCAGGACCTGCTCCGGTATCGGGGTCAGTAATGTCAGTGTCCCCGTCATCATCGACAGTAAATCCCCAGTTGTTGTTGCCCTGGGCGTCGACTTCCAGATTGACCGAGGTGCCGCGCAGCTGCACCGTATCAATTTCATAATCACTGCTGAGCAAGGGCATGAGCCTGATACGCAGGGCGGCAAATTCACTTTGCAGGAAAGGGCTGTCAGAAAAGCCCGGAGGATTGCTGATTTCCAGGTCTTCGACCTGGATACCCAGCCAGGGATAAAAGCTGCTTTCAATGTTGCCGTTAATGCTCAGTTCGCGTCCAGTCTGGGCCAGGAAGCGCTCACTGATCCAGTCCTTGTGATTGTTCAGGTCCAGGTTGGCAATGAAGATCACGGCAATGACAATGAGGGCGAAACTCAGGGAAATCAGGCCGGTCAGGATGTAAATCAGTTTTTTCATATAAGTATTTGGACCCGCTTCAATGCCGCTTGTTGCATTGTGATATCAAATTTAAATTCTCTATAATGCCGAAGAATCTGACTTCAAGGGTAAACATGCAAAATATATTAAAACAACCGCTACTGCATTTTCTGTTCGCAGGCTTTCTGCTCTTCGTATTCTATACCTTTACCGGGTCGCAAGAAGCGCCGCAGGCCGATGACTCGGTTATCAGTGTCAGTCGCCAGGACCTGCTGACCTTCATGCAGTACCGGGCCAATGCCTTTAATGAAGAACTCTTTGCCAGGCAACTGGACGAGATGTCCGAAGAGCAGCGACAGCTACTGATTGAGGAATACTACCGTGAGGAAGCCCTCTACCGTGAAGCGCTGAGTATGGGCATGGATGAGGGTGATTACAATATCAAGTTGCGCATGATCGAGAAGCTGCGTTTTTTGTTGCAGGATTCCGTTGCTGCAGTTGCCATCCCTGACGATGAAGAACTGCAGGCCTATTACGCGGCAAACGAGAATGTCTACACCCGACCTGCTTCCTATACCTTTACCCATGTTTTTATTGATGATCCTGAACACAGCGAAGCGGGCAGGGCCAGAGCAGAAACCCTGTTGAGTCAGCTACAGGAAAATGAAGTCGATTTTATGGGGGCTTCCGCTTATGGAGATACTTTCCCTTATCTGCAGAATTACGTGCGCCGTTCAAGGGATTTTATTCGCAACAATTTTAATGATGCTTTTGCTGACTGGCTGGATACACTGGAGCCTGACAACAGTGTCTGGGCCGGACCGGTCGAAACGGATTTTGGTTTTCACCTGGTGATGCTGACAGATTTGTTTCCTGCGCAGTTGCCGCCGCTGGAAGATGTGCGTAACCGGGTGACGGAAGATTATCAGATTGAGCAGCAGTTTCTTTCACGCCGGGCTGCGGAAGATAATCTTGTTGAAAATTACGAGCTGGTAGTTGAGGAAATCTGATGCGCTATTTCCTGCGTCTGCTTCTGGTCATTTCCAGTATCTGCGTTTCTCCCCTGATAGTGGCCCATGACGCCCGCCCGGTGGTGATTAATGTGAGTGAACAGGCCCCGGAAGTTTTTTATGCCACGATCCGCATACCACCTGTTCTGAGTAGCAACAATTTTCCCGAGCTGGTCTGGCCGGACAACTGCAGCAATAATCTCCAGGGTGGCAGCAATATCTGGTCCTGCACTGGTGGCCTGGAAGGAGAAACTTTCTCCCTGAGTTATCCGCTCAGCAATCCTTCACTGGCAAGTTATTTTACCGTGGAGTTTCTCGATGGATCGTCGCGCAATATGATGCTGACGCCCACCGAAACAAGCTGGGAAGTCGAGCCGGCGCCGACTGCACTGCAAGTCGCTGTTAATTACAGCATACTCGGTATAGAGCATATTCTGATTGGGCTGGATCATCTGCTCTTTGTACTGGGACTGCTGGTCATTTCCGGGACCTTTAAACGCATTATTCTGACGGTAACCGGTTTTACCGTGGCGCATTCCATTACGCTGTTCATGTCTACCCTGGGTATTATCAGTCTGCCGATATCGCCGGTGGAAGCGGTTATAGCCCTGTCAATTCTGTTTCTGGCCTATGAAATTACCCGCAAAAACATGCAGTCCTGGACTTACCAGGCACCGGTGGTTGTTTCCTTTGCCTTCGGCTTACTACACGGTCTGGGTTTCGCCAGTGTGCTTGGGGATGTCGGCCTGGTGCAGGATCAGTTCCTCCTGTCACTACTGTTTTTCAATATCGGGGTGGAACTGGGGCAGCTTGTTTTTATTGCCTTTGTCGTTTTGCTCTATCAGTTGTTCAAGGAAGTCTATCTGCGGACAAAAGCAAAAGAATTTGTACAGGGAACTTCGGCACTGAACATGGAGCTTATCGTTGCCTACTTTATCGGCATTCCTTCGGCTTACTGGGTAATTGAACGCAGCGCCGGATTCCTGTTCTAAACAGATTAACTACATGCCCGAATTAAAAAACTTTTCCTTGCTGGATCTGGCGCCGATTACTGAAGGCAGTGATGCCCGACAGGCACTGCTTAATTCCCTGGATCTGGCCCGGGCTGCCGAACAGGCAGGCTACAAACGGTTCTGGATGGCGGAGCACCATAATATGAGTGGGATAGCCAGTGCCGCTACCGCAGTGGCCCTGGGTCATGTTGCTGCAGGAACCTCATCGATAAGAATCGGCGCGGCAGGCGTCATGTTACCCAATCATTCCCCGCTGGTGATTGCCGAACAGTACGGTACGCTGGCCTCCCTTTATCCAGAGCGGGTAGATCTGGGACTTGGCAGGGCGCCGGGGACGGATGCCAAAACACTGCGGGCTTTGCGACGGCATGCACAAACGGCAGCAGATAATTTCCCGGAAGACGTCATGGAATTAATGGCTTTTTTTGAAGACGGTAATGCAATGGGGGTGCAGGCAGTTCCGGGCAGGGGACTGCGAGTGCCGATCTGGATTCTTGGGTCCAGTCTGTTTGGTGCACAGCTGGCAGCAGTCCTCGGGCTACCCTATATTTTCGCTGCGCATTTTGCCCCGGATTTACTCGATCAGGCCCTGCAGGTTTATCGCGATAAATTTCGCCCGTCTGCTTATCACAGCGAACCTTATGCTGCAGTGGCAGTCAATGTATTTGCTGCCGATTCCGATGCCGAAGGTGAAGCATTATTACAGGACATGCAGCTTCATTTTGCCGCCCTGCGGCGCGGCAATCCGGGAACCTTCAAGGCTCCCGGCTTTACCCTTGATCCGCCTCTCAGTGAGATTGAAGCCATGGAAACACGCAACACCCTGCGTGAATCGGCTGTCGGGACAAAAGCCAGTGTTGAGGCCTGGTTTGAAGATTTTTTACAGCGAACGCGGGCGGATGAACTGGTTTTAAGTTGCATGACCTACGAACATCCGGCCCGGCTCAAGTCATTGCGTATCGCTGCTGAAGCGCTACGGAATTTTAAAGCTGACTAGAAAAAGCGGCTAAAGGATCCGGTAAATGTCATAGACTACATTGCCGTCAACGAAAGCCCCTTTGCCGACTGCTACAATATGATTCATCCAGTCATACTCACCTGAAGCAGTATTGAATGAAATGGCCACAGTCCAGTAGCCATCAGCAGGATTTTCTGTCATCTGCAGGATGCCGGTATAAGTCATATAGATAATGTCACCGTCGCTGGTTTCCAGGGCAATACGTACATCCAGATTGTTATGGCCGTCAGACATGGTCATCCAGTCCGCACCACCGGGCAATACCTCACCCTGGATACCGGGTCCGGAAAATGAGCCGCCGGAAATCGGGCCAATCATGGTTTCACCGGCATTCATCTGCTGGCCGAGTTCCAGCGTCAGATCCATCATGAACTCGGATTCGAGTCCGCGATTCTGGGCATAGACTGTCTGTCCAGCCAGCAGGGTGAGCATTACAGCGATTAGTTTCAGGGAACCTGAGAGTTTTGCATATGCGTTCATAGTGACCTCTTTTATATGATAGAAAAGATTCTGGAAGGTGGAAGATTTAAACATATAAAATCTGTTTGAGCTAATGATGGCTATAGCTGAATTTAAATAGAGTTTTAATTTTGTTTATTACTTTCAAAAACTGCATTAAGAAAATAGTGCTTTTTTATGGTGCTCAATATGCTCACCAATAAAGCTGGCAATAAAGAAGTAGGAATGATCGTAGCCTTTTTGCATGCGCAGGGTCAGCGGGTGATTGTTTTCCCTGCAGGCCTCTTGCAGTAACTCCGGTTTGAGTTGTTCCTGCAGGAAATTATCCGCATCTCCCTGATCGACCAGGATCGGTAGTTTTTCTTTTACTGATTTGATCAGCTCACAGGCGTCATAATCACGCCAGGTACTTTTATCTTCGCCCAGATAGCCGCTCAGGGCTTTGTGTCCCCAGGGGCAGTTAAGCGGAGAACAGATCGGAGAAAAGGCGGAAACTGCTTTGTACTTGCCAGGGTTTTTCAGGGCGATGGTCAGAGCGCCGTGTCCGCCCATTGAGTGTCCCATGATTGAAGATTTCTCAGTTAGCAGGGGCAGTTCACTTTCAGCCAGAACTGTTGGCAATTCATTTACGATATAGGAGTACATGCGGTAATTGTCTGACCATGGTTGTTCAGTGGCATCGACGTAAAAACCTGCACCGAGACCAAAGTCATAGGCGCCATCCGGATCGTCCGGGATGTTTTCACCGCGCGGACTGGTGTCCGGGCAAATGATGGCAACCCCGGCTTCTGCAGCATAGCGCTGTGCCCCGGCTTTCTGTACAAAGTTATCATCGGTACAGGTCAGTCCGGATAGCCAGTAAATAAGCGGGACAGCTTTGCTTTGCGCCTGTGGCGGCAGATAAACGGAAAAGTTCATCTCACATTTCAGTTCATCGGATTGGTGGGAAAACTTCAGTTGTTTGCCACCAAAGCATAGATTGTTACTGACAGGCTGCATTAATAAATCACCACGGAGCGGATGCTTTCACCGGCATGCATCAGGTCAAAGGCCTTGTTGATATCTTTCAGTGGCATTGTGTGGGTAATCAGGTCATCAATGTTGATACGATTTTCCATATACCAGTCAACAATTTTCGGCACATCGGTTCGACCTCTTGCGCCACCGAAGGCAGTGCCATGCCAGGAGCGACCGGTGACCAACTGGAAGGGGCGGGTGGAAATTTCCTTGCCGGCGCCGGCCACACCGATAATATAGGATTCACCCCAGCCTTTGTGGGTACATTCCAGAGCCTGGCGCATGACATCAACATTACCGATGCATTCAAAGCTGTAATCAACGCCACCGGTCATCTGCACGATATGGTCGGTGACATTCTCGACATCTTTGGGATTGATGAAATCGGTCATGCCGAATTTCCTGCCCAGTGCTTCACGTTTTGGATTCAAATCAACACCGATGATGCGGCTGGCACCGGCCAGTTTCAGTCCCTGAAGCACATTCAGGCCGATCCCGCCCAGACCAAAGACAGCTGCTGTTGAACCGAATTCCACTTTGGCCTGAAAAATAACTGCACCGACTCCGGTGGTAACTCCGCAGCCGATATAACAGGCCTTGTCATAGGGCGCATCATCGCGGATTTTGGCAACGGAAATTTCCGGCAGGACGGTATAGTTTGAGAAAGTCGAACAACCCATGTAATGCAGAATGGGCTTGCCATCCAGCGAAAAGCGGCTGGTGCCGTCGGGCATTACCCCCTGACCCTGAGTGGCCCGCACCGCCTGGCACAGGTTGGTTTTCGGATGCAGGCAGAATTCACATTCCCGGCATTCGGCGGTGTAAAGCGGGATTACGGTATCACCGGCTTTGACCGATTTGACGCCGGCCCCAACCTCAACCACAACACCACAGCCTTCATGACCGAGAATGGCAGGGAAGGCGCCCTCGGGGTCGGCACCGCTGAGGGTAAATTCATCGGTGTGACAGATGCCGGTGGCCTTGAGTTCGACCAACACCTCGCCGGCTTTCGGACCTTCGAGATCAACTTCACAGATTTCCAGGGGTTTACCGGCTTCAAAAGCAACTGCTGCCTGCGTTTTCATTATTTACTCCTGATGATTCTTTCACGCTGTTATTAAACCTACGGGCAGTGTCTCGGTTTGGAAACGATCTGATGTTGTTCGTGGCTAAAGCCACTCCTACAAGACGCTCTTGGGTGTAGGAGGGACTTTAGTCCCGAATAAACTGCTGGCATATTTCAAACTGAGACACTACCAACCTGCGGACTATTCTGACAGCCCGACAAAGCGCGAACAAATAAAAAGATTGCATAAAGTGCAAAACAGTCATATATAGCGTTTTTAATTACCAGTGTCCTGAAAAAACGGGGCAGGGAACGGCCTTGAATTACAGCGATTTTTTCAATATTTCCCCCTATCAGTGGCACTCCATTATTACCGCTATTATTTGTGGTGGAGTGATCGGCTTTGAACGTCAGGTTCGTGGTAAGCCGGTGGGGATCCGTACAGCTTCGCTGATTACACTGGGAACCTACCTGTTTATGACAACCTCAGCGACTATGGGGCTGGAAAATACAGATCCTTCCCGGGTTCTTGGACAAATCATCACTGGCATCGGTTTTCTTGGAGCAGGCGTTATGCTCGCTCGTGATGGTGCGGTCGTGGGGGTAACATCGGCCGCGACCATCTGGGTACTGGCCGCCATCGGTGCGATGATCGGCACCAATAATCTCGTTGCCGGGGTAAAAGTTTCCATTCTGGTGGTTGGGATCCTGTATGGAGTAGACCTGCTGGAAAAACATATCAAGATGCTTTCACGTGGTGTGCACGCCAGTATCAGGAATCTGCATCGCAAGGACTTGCCCTTCAGGGAGGAGGTACAGAATGAGCGCAAGGATTAAGCGCGCGGATGATAGCGGAGCCGATGAGTGGCTGTTCGCCGGAATCGGGGAAGAAATTTACAGCAAAGGCTATAGCATTCAGCACAATGCAGTACCGGTGGACCTGTGTGAATCGCTTTTCATGCATTTACAACAGATGGATGACGAGCAGTTCGTCAATGCGGGTATCGGACGGCAGCGAGATTACAGTGTTAACGGCTTCGTTCGCCGGGATGAGATCTGCTGGATTAATGGCAACTCAGATTGTGGTGCGGCCTGGCTGGACTGGTGTCAGCAACTTCAGGCATACCTGAATCGTAAGTTGTTTCTCGGTCTGTTCAGTTTTGAAAGTCATTTTGCGCATTATGCTCCCGGTGCTTTTTACAAGACGCACTATGACAGCTTTCGTGGTGAATCCAACCGGCGATTGTCACTGGTGCTGTACCTGAATCCGGGTTGGCTTCCGGACGACGGGGGTGAGCTGCTTATCTACCTTGATGAAGATCGGAATTCGGTAAGAGTCACGCCGGGCTTTGGCACGCTGGTCACATTTCTCAGTGAGCAGTTTCCGCATGAGGTGCTGCCGGCGAAACGTGATCGTTATTCCATTGCCGGCTGGTACCGGGTTAACAGCAGTACGGAAGACAAAGTTGATCCGGCAAGCTGATGTTTCAGAAGTTTACTGGATATTTTTAAATTCGTTATCCAGTTTGTATTTGCTGGAAGTGACATAGGCTTCCATACGCGCCAGCCTTTCATGCAGCGAAGAGAATTTGCGGGCACAGCTTTTGAACGTGGAGCGTGACGAGTTGCCGGTTTCGCCCAGGGTTTCCCTGAACTTTGAATATTCCGCTGTCTTGCCGGTGATCGTCGGCTTTGGTTTATCGTTTAAAATAAAATAGGCAATAAAGTAGGCCAGCGGCACAAAAGAGCCGGGAATCAGTGAGGTAATCACAATTACTATTCGCACGACGGTAGCATCGACTTCCAGATAGTCTGCCAATCCCGCACAGACGCCAAGAAGCTTTCGGTCTCTGGAATTTCTATACAGTTTCTTGCGGTAATCGACATTACGGAAATGCTCGACACTTTTGGCAATTCTGCCTTTGCTTTTATTTTTCAGGGTTTCGAAGTTTTTTTCGTTCCATGATTCATCTGCTTCGTCCATGAAAAACCAGGCGAGGAAATAAGCAGGGATCATAAACCAGCCGGCAAAAATCACACTGGCCAGATATGCCAGGCGTACCATCCAGATTTCGATGCCGACAAAGTCAGCAAAGCCTGCACAGACGCCGAGAAACTTTCCTTCCCGGTCATTGATACAAAGCTTACTGTTCTTTCGCATGGTGCTCTCTCCATTCAGGACTTTCGCTGTCAAGAATGGTTTCCAGGGTCTTGATGCGCTCGGCCAACTGCTCAGCCAGATTATTCAGCTCTTCCAGTTGCTGGGCTTCATCTGCATTGAGGCTGCCCAGCTCCCGACTCTTGGATTTGTAGTGTAAAACAATCCACACTATCCAAATAGGCAGTGTTATTGCTGTCAGTGGTATGAGTAAGCCGAGGAACTCCATAGTTTATCCCTTCTATAGTTCTGTTTTTCTACTGGTCTATTTGGTGTCGGTATTTTTATTATCAGTTTTTTTCTTTTCCAGTCTGGCTTTCAGGCTTTCCAGCTCTTCATCGATCTTGCCTTCCTTTTCCAGTTCGGCAAATTCAGCTTCGATGTGTTTGCCGGATAATTCGTAAGCTTCAATCTCGCTTTCCATGCGTTCGATCTTGCGTTCGTAATGTTCGAATTTATTGATGGCTTTTTCAACTGAGCCGTCATATAGCCTGGCACTGACATCACGACGTGAGGAAGTGGCATCATGTCGCATCAGCATGGCTTTCTGCCGGGCACGGGCTTCATTGAGCTTGCTTTGCAATTGCTCGATCTCATGACTGAGTTTGTCCAGTGCTTCATCCAGCTTGTGCATATCCTCATGGACAAGCGCAATCATCTCATTTATAGAGGCTTTTTCCAGTAGTGCAGCCTTGGCCAGATCCTCACGGCCTTTATTGATGGCCAGCTCGGCTTTGTTTTCCCAGTCTTCAGCCTGTTTTTCCAGCCGCTTGTTGCGACGGGCCAGTTCCTTTTTATCGGCAATGATTCGTGCCGTGGTACTGCGCACTTCAACCAGAGTTTCTTCCATTTCCTGAATGACCATACGGATCATTTTTTCCGGGTCTTCAGCTTTATCGAGCATGGCATTGATATTCGAATTCACGATATCAGACAACCTTGAAAATATACCCATTGTTACTCTCCTCTTGATACTTAACGGTTGAGAATACGTTCACGAATACGGTCATATTCCTGCCGGGTTAGCAGACCGTCCTCGTATGCTTCATTCAAGTCCTGTAATTCTTCGCCAATAGTCGTGTCATCACGGTGGTTGCGGTCGGGACCATCATCGTGGACCAGAATACAGCCTTGCAGAAGAGCCAGACTAAGCAGTATTGCGCCGAATTTAAGTGTTGAGTGCTGCATGTGTTTTCCCTTGTTAAGTCTAGTTGTATACGAAAACTCATTCGTTTGTATTCTGGTATTGCAGAGGTCGTGCCAACTTTTTTTATCGCTATAAGTTATTGAATTAAAAAAGATAAAAAGAAATCCAAATCCGGGCGTGCAAGGAATAATTGGGTAAAAAACCAATATGTGGTAATTTTCACCAAAACAATAAGGATCGGAAATGGATACAGAAACACTTGCGGCGCGGATGATTGGTGAGTCAGCCAGCTTTCTGCAAATGCAGGAACATTTATCGCGCCTGGCTCCCCTGAACAAGCCGGTGCTAATCATCGGTGAACGCGGTACCGGCAAGGAACTGGTGGCCTCCCGACTGCATTATCTCTCACAGCGCTGGGGTTATCCTTTTCTGAAGATCAATTGTGCCTCATTCAATGAAGCCTTGCTGGAATCCCAGTTATTTGGTCATGAAGCGGGGGCCTTTACCGGTGCCAGCAAGCAACAAAAAGGCTATTTTGAACGGGCCGATCAGGGCACATTGTTTCTGGATGAGCTGGCGACCACCTCCATGGCCGTGCAGGAAAGGATTTTACGCATTACTGAATACGGTGAACTGGAAAGACTGGGTGGCAACAAGCCGATTGAAGTGGATGTCAGGCTGGTGGCGGCGACCAATATCGATTTACCGGAACTGGCGGAGGAAGGTAAATTTCGCCAGGACCTGCTGGATCGCCTGGCATTTGACGTTATCACCCTGCCGCCTTTACGCGAGCGGATCGAGGATATCCCGGTACTGGCACAGCATTTCGCCATTCAGATGATCAAGGAGCTGGAGCGTGAATTCTTTCCAGGCTTCAGCAAATCGGCAGCAAAAGAATTACTGGATTATTCCTGGCCGGGAAATATTCGGGAATTAAAAAACGTTGTCGAGCGCGCCATTTACCAGAGTGAAGACCCGCAAGAGCCGATCAGGACAATCGTGTTTGATCCTTTTGAATCTCCCTATCGCCCGGTCAGTCAGGGGAAAAAGTCATCAATGCCACGACCCGGTGAAAAGGAATTCAAGCAACAGGTACAGGATTTTGAAATTGCCATACTGCAGGACGCGCTCAAACGATCCCAGTTCAATCAGCGCAAGACAGCTAAACTGCTCGGTTTAAGCTACGACCAGCTCAGAGGTTACCTGCGAAAATACGATAAAGAGATTAATTGAGTGTATAATTGCCCAGTCTATCATTCCTTTCCCTGAAGTTTATTTGTGATGCATAAAAATACTGTTAGCGGTGACCTTTTTGGAGGCATCACTGCAGCTGCTGTTGCCTTGCCTCTGGCTTTGGCCTTTGGGGTGGCCTCCGGACTCGGGGCACTGGCTGGAATATACGGGGCCATTCTGCTCGGATTCTTTGCCACTGTATTTGGCGGTACCAGTGTACAAATCTCCGGTCCCACCGGACCAATGACAGTTGTCGTTGCTTCCATCGTCGCTCTATACAGTAACAACCTGGCACTGGTTTTTACCATTATCATGCTCTCGGGACTCATCCAGCTGGGCTTTGGTCTTGCCGGTTTCGGGCGTTACATAAAGCTTGTACCACAAACGGTGGTATCGGGCTTTATGACGGGAATAGGCCTGATTGTCATCATCCTGCAAATCGGTCCTTTACTCGGGCATGCCACTGCTGAGGGCAGCAATCTTCTGAAACTGGTGGCTATTCCGGAAATGCTGCAAACGGCGAACTGGCATGCGCTTGTGTTAGGTTTTGGCAGTTTTGCACTGGTAACTTTTTTTCCGAATAACCTCAGACGATATTTCCCCCCGACCTTATTGGCATTGATTGCCGGGACTTTGGCCGGGGTATTTTTTTTCCGGAACGCCCCCACTATCGGCGAAATACCAACCGGCTTGCCGACTTTTTATTTTCCTGCTCTGGATCTGCAGCTCTTGCCGGATATTATTCGTTATGCCTTGATACTGGCTTTCCTGGGCTCCATTGATTCCTTGCTGACCTCCCTGGCTGCTGACAGTAAAACCAGGACCCGGCATGATTCAAATCAGGAGCTGATAGGGCAGGGAATAGGTAATTTGCTTGCTGGTTGTTTTGGTAGTACTCCAGGGGCCGGAGCGACCATGCGGACATTCGTGAACATCCAGGCCGGCGGCAAAACCCGCCTGTCCGGGGCTGTTCATGCGGTCGTTTTACTGATACTCGCGCTTATCTTTTCTGTACAGGTCAGTTATATCCCGCTTGCAGTTCTCGGTGGCATCCTGCTACGCGTGGGGCTGGATATTATCGATTGGCGCAACCTGAAGCGTATTACCCGTTTGCCGCGTCCCGGAGTAGTAGTGATGCTGACTACCATGTTACTGACAGTATTTGTAGATTTGCTGACAGCAGTGGCCGCCGGCATCGTCATGACTTCAGTCCTGTTTATATCAAAGACAGCCAGAGCACAAATGGAAAGTATCAGGTTTACTTTTGGAGATAGTGGTGAGCTCAAATTAAGTGATGAAGAACAGCGCTTATTGAATGAACTTGGAGAAAAGGTCTTTCTGCTTCAGGTAGAAGGTCCTTTAAGTTTCATCACAGCTCGCGATATTACCCGGATGATGCAGCTTAGCCCCGAGAATGATGTACTGATCTTTGATCTGAGCAAAGTCCCTTTTATTGACAGTAGTGCAGCTGCCAGTCTGGAAGAAGCGACGGAACAACTGGCTGAAAATGGTGATCACATCATTATAATCGGCGCCCGCCCTCGCGTCCTTGAGACGCTGAAAAAAACCAGTGTCTATGAAGCGATCGGGAGTGAAAAGTTTGTAAGCCAGCATCGGGATGCCTTGAGTCTGGCCGGCAGGCTGATAGCTAAAGCATGATTTCGTTTGCCAAATCCCGGGGCAACTGATCTAAATCAAGGACAGGCAGATTAATTGGCGTAGAATCGTCCCGGTAAATTTGGAATGTTCTCCTTTGCCTGGGCGTAATGCCGTAGTCGGGAGCATTTGGCAGTTTCTTCAAGCAGTAGAATCTGCCAAATGCGTTTTAAAAACACCCTCCCATATCCCTTCATTTAGTGCCTTTCTCAACAGCAAAATGCTGCGCCTGAATAAATACTGATTTAAATCAAAACATCCAGCAGTCAAAAAATATATTCTTTCGGGAAAAACCAGAGGTTATCCCATGGCAGTTGAACATCATAATTTGATTCATGAATTTCCAGAGTTTCGTGAGCTGATTCATAGGCTTAAGACCGAGAACCATCACTTCCGGCGACTGTTTGATGAGTATCACAAATTGACCGACGAAATTGAGAACATGGAGAACGAAGTAAAGCCAGCCTCGACGCTGGCTGAAGAGAAAGCCAAACTCAGACGCGTTGTGCTCAAGGATGAGTTATATGCCATTCTCAAGGGCAAGGCGGAAAAGTTATAGGCAAAACCTGCTGTCTACAGATTTATTGCCAGTCAATTGGATTCACCCGGTAAACTTTTTGCAGTTCGGCAAAAAGTTCCGGGTGCTTTTTTTGCAGCTGTTCGGGCTTTTCAAAAAAGGTTTCTGTAGCGACTGCAAAAAATTCTGCAGGATTGGTCGCGCCGTAATAGTCCATCACTGATCTGTGATGATTGTGCATATCATCCTGTAATTCCTGGTATTCATGGCTTAACACCTTTGCCCAGCTCTGATATGCGTTTTTTGGCAGAATCGGAGTGCCGTCACTGATGCCGTCTTCACCGTCAAGCTGGTGGGAAAATTCATGCAGGGTGACATTATGCCCATCATGAATATTGGCAGCGCCATGTCTGACATCATCCCAGGACAGAATAATCTTGCCATGATGCCAGGATTCACCCAGCAAACCCTGGGTTCCCTGCGCCACCGTTCCATCCGGATTGTAACTGGAATGCTTTGCCTGAAAGGCATCCGGATAAACCAGAATATGCTTCAGGCGTGGATAGATGCCGGTATTCCGGTTTAACAGCAAGAGGCAGGCTTCGGCGGCGATAGTGATCCGAATGTCATCATTCAGTTGCAGGCCATTACAGCCGTAGAATTTTTTTCCGGCCAGAAAAAGCTGGATCATTTCCTGCAACTGGGTTTGTTCATCGGTGCTGAGTTTTTCATAAAAACTGATACGGTTCTTTACGATAGCAAGCCATTCGACAGGAAAGGGTTTGCGCAGAATGAATTTTCGGCGCCAGGCCGGGAAATAAAGAGCGACCGCTATCACGCCGGCGATGATCAGTAGTGTAATGAGGGCGGTCACAAGTTGAGCTATCCGTGGTTATCCTGTTTGCTGGGCGCGCTTATCGTAATAAGACTTGACGCCCGGATCGGCTGCAACACGCTGCATATGTTTCGTAATAGTTGGCGCTACTTTTTCAGCCAGATCGGCAGGAATATGATCCAGAAAGCCCGCACTCAGCATTCTTACAAATTCAAATACCTTCAGATCAGCGACAGTCATTCTGTTATCAGCAAAATATTCGCCTCCTGCTGCCTGCAGGCGCTTATCCAACAGCCTGAGGGCCTTGGTAAACATACCAGCGGCGATATCTTCCCGGGCTTGTTTCAGGGCATCACCTTCAAGACCAAAGGTTTTGCCCAGGGCATGGGAGAGGTCTTCCATGATGTCCATGACTTCATCGCATAAATAAGCCTGCCAGGGATCATCCGGATAAAGGCCGGCTTTTTTACCAAAAAAGCGAATCAGGGGATTGCATTGGGTCCAGGTTTCACCATCCATTTCCAGAATTGGCACGCAGCCGAGTGGCAAAATGTCGGCCAGAGAAAAGAAGTCCTGAAAGGTGATACGCCGGTCTTCAAATTCAATGCCGGCGATAGAAAGCACTAAGCGAATTGGTTCGGCTCTGCCACCGTCGATATCAAAATAGGTGAGTCGGATATTACTCATGATCACTCCTTGGTATCTTGTTGGTGTTTGTTTTTACGGGTGTATTTGGTTTTGTCCTGGTGCACGGTCGCTTTATTAAATTTACCGGCATGTTTGGCGACTGGGTTATGTTTTGGTTTTTTGATCGGGTGCAGGGTGGTTTTCTTTTTCATTGATAGCCCCTGGCCTGGAGCCGGAAAAGGGTAGCATATTGCCCCCCTTCCTGTAGCAGGTTTTCATGGCTTCCCTGTTCGGTAATTTTTCCTTTTTCCAGCACAATAATATGGTCAGCCATGCGTACGGTGGAAAAGCGATGTGAAATAATAATGGAAATTCTATCACTGGTCAGTTCACGGAAATGAGAGAAAATTTCCGCTTCAGCACGGGCATCAATTGCTGCTGTAGGTTCATCAAGAATCAGGATATCTGCCTTGCTGCGCATGAAAGCGCGGGACAGCGCAATCTTCTGCCACTGGCCACCGGATAACTCTTTACCCTGATGAAACCAGGTGCCCAGTTGTGTCTGATAGCCTTCCGGCAAGTCATTGATAAAACTGTCGGCCATGCCTTTTGCGGCCGCTTCATTGACCTGTTCCTCGGTATCAATATTGGGTACGTCACCGATTCCGATATTCTCACCGACCAGCAACTGATAACGGGCAAAGTCCTGGAAAATTACGCCGATTTTTGCGCGTAAACTGGCAATATCCCATTCCTGCAGGTCCAGGCCTTCCAGTGAAATTTTACCTTCAGAAGGGGTATACAGCCGGGTCAGCAATTTGATCAGTGTTGTTTTACCGCTGCCGTTTTCGCCAACCAGTGCCAGACTCTGCCCGGGTTTAATATGCACGCTGACATCATCCAGTGCCGGTTTCTGTGCTCCGGGATAATAAAAGCTGACATTTTCAAAACGTATGCCGTCAGCTGGTTGAGGACCGGCAGTCTGCTTGCCGGAACTTTCAGGAACCTTGTGTTCAAGATATTCAGTCAGGGTTGAAAGATAAAGATTGTCTTCATACATGCCATTGACCGAATTCAGGCTGTCACTGACGGCATTTTGACCCAGACGAAACTGGGCAATATACATGGTCATCTGACCGATAGTGATCGTCGCAGCAATTGCGGCAAAGGCCACCCAGCCGTAGGCAAAATAAAAGGCAGCGCTGGCCAGCAAGCCCAGCACAAACGCCCAGAATCCTCGGCGCAAAACAAGGTTACGGTCCTCTTTATAGATCTTGCGGAATATGCCGGTATAACGGTCCAGGAACAGTTTGCCCAGATCCAGCAGCTTGACTTCCTTGACGCCGTCCTCGCGGGTCAGCACCATTTCCAGGTAAAGCTGTTTACGCCGTTCAGCAGAACGACGCCGGTAGATACGAAAGGCTTCGCCGGAGAATTTTGCTTCTGCCACAAAGGCCGGGATTCCTCCAACTAGCAGCAGCAACACAGCGTAAGGCGAAAATTGCAAAAGGAATGCCCCGATGGTGACCAGAGCAATCATGTTGCGTATCAGGTCAAAGTTTTTAATCACCAGGCTCAGGGGACGACTGGAAGCTTCACGCCGGGCCCGGGTCAGTTTGTCGTAGTATTCGGAATCTTCAAAATGAGCCAGCTCCAGGGTCAGTGCTTTTTCCAGAATCATGACATTGATCTTGTTGCCCAGCAGTACCCTGAGTATGGACTGACAGACGGTGTTGAGCTGGCCGGCAGCGGAGAACAGTATCACCAGAAATGCTTCCAGCAGGACCAGATAAAGCACACGCATGCGGGCAGCATCCTGCCCGGCATCGGCTGTGTCCAGCGCATTAACAACTGCGTCGACAAGCAGGCCGCCAACAGAAGCAATGGCAGCCGGCAGCACGCCGGAAACAAGAGTTGTCGCTGCCATGACAAGCGTCAGTAAAGCACTGGTACTCCAGACCAGTTGCAGGGCAATTTTGCTGTAGCGGAATACCGAAAGAAAATTCCCCATACGGCCTGTGGCTGAATCTGTCGTCAAAGAGAGTGACCTGGTAAACGTTTACGTGATGAGCGGCTGTCAAGCATAGCAAATTGCTGGTATTTTGTTGGGCATGAAAACGACCCTGATTGTTATTTTGTTTATTGCACTGGTTTATGTCTTTAGCGAATTTGATCTGTCGCTGAAAGATAACAGTTTTACCCTGCGTTATCTTCAGCCTATGTTTTATGAAACTCTGGAAACTGGCAGTGATTTGCTGCCTGCTGATAGTGATTCCCCGGGTTCTGGTGAACAGCCCGCTGAAGCCAGGGAAGCAGCCGAGCTGCGTCGTGTGATTGATGGCGATACTATCGATGTGCTGGTTAACGGTGAAATTGAACGGGTGCGTTACATTGCCGCCAATTCTCCGGAGTTTGGCGAGCCCTGTTATCAGCAGGCCAGTCTTGCTAATCGCGGCCTGGTTGAAGGCCAGGCTCTGACATTGGGACGCGATGAAACTGACCGGGATGATAACGGACGTTTGTTACGTTATGTCTATGCCAATGGCGTGCTGGTAGAAAGGCAGCTAATCAGTCTGGGCTTTGCCGAAGTGGTGCGCTATCGCTCGGATGATAATTTTTACGATGAATTTCGTGAACTGGAACAGCAGGCTGCAGAGCAGGGGTTGGGTTGTCATCCGACTGGTATTTTCGATGACGGGTCCTTTGTTCGATAGCGGGCGGTTTTTATCAGCTTGGGTGGAGCCTATTCAGATCAAGGCCCTGAGAGTTCCTGCAGTTTTTCTTCAATCATCCGGTAGGTGGAGCTGTAAGCAGGATTTTCATCGCCTCCGATCTGTATGGCTGTTTCGGCATAGCTGAACGCTGCCTGGTAATCTTCCATTTCGAACAGAACATGCGCCAGATTGTTGTAGGCGGAGGCGTAGCTGTTGTCCTGCTGAATCAGGGCTTGTAAAACCTCTGCAGCGGCCTGTAATTCATCCTGGGCATAGAGGAAATTGCCATAAGCCATGGACAGATTGGCATACTCAGGCCAGCGCCGGATACCTGCCCGGTAAGCCTCTTTGATAGCCTCCTGGTCGTTACTGCTTTGCTGGAAATCAGTAAGGCTTAAAAAATAACGGGATGGGTTGGCGGTGACCGGTACTTGTCCGGGAGTCAGTGCAGTAAAGGCCCAGTAATCAGCACGGCGCCAGGTTCTTTCAAAGGTAGTCAGGGCCAGTTCATAGTCTTCAATGGTCCCTGAGTTAAGAATCACGGTTTCCCGGTTCAGGTCAAAACCTTTTACCACAGCAAAATGCCATTGCGGGAAAACGGACAGAGCAAGATTCTGTAAAACCAGTACCGGATTACCGGCATTTACTTCGGCTAATAAATCGCCAAGAGTTTCATCCAGGGGGTAGGCGAGCTTGCCAAAAGATCGTGTAGCAGCCAGTAATTCAAGTTGATAGCTGCCCTGTTGTCCGGGGATATAAACCAGAGGCTGAAGTGCTTCCGGTGAAGTATTGAGCCCCTGATAATTTAACAGGGTGGCCAGTGCAGCCGGGCCACACTGATATAACTCCTGCGGGAAAAATGGCACAGCCTGTATTGTGTGAGACCTGGCAAGGTCATCCGGGGGTTGTGACAGCAGATCATGCGTCTGCAGACCTGTGGCACAGCCGCCCAGATGGAGAAAAAACAAGACAAAAATGCATTGCCTTAGTTTTAGCATGTGGCATTTTGCCGGATAAGTTGCCTAGACTCCCGGAAAAATATCCGTGACACCGGCTACATCGAGCAGGATCAATATTACCAGCACGATGGCAATCGTCCCCAGCGCTCCCTGACCGACATTAAGATCATCCAGTTGCGCATGCATACTCAGTATTTCTGCATCGGTCATGTTGGCCAGACGCTGATCTGCATCTGCCTGGCTGATTCCGTTATCCGTCATAAACTGCCGGACTTCATCCTGTTGCATAATCTGGCGGATTTCACCCCGTTTCTGGTCAATATCGACTGCAGTAACCAGTTCTTCGGTAGAAATCATATCGGCCAGGGCCGGCGCCTGGATACCAACACTGAGAAAGCTGGCAAGAACGGTAAAGAAGAAAGCTTTTTTGAATAATTTATGCAGATTAATCATTGGTTTTCCTTATGGTTAATTGTAGATAATCATTAATTACTCGAGGGATAGATACAGTGAAAAGGCATGCTCCTTTATTAGATACTCACCTGAATGCTATCACAGCTTTTGTAAATTTTTGTGAATAGGCTCAAGCTTGCGGAATAAGGGCTTTACAGACGGTTTTGCAATTTGAGCATAAAAAAAGGCCGGAGGGATGAAGTCCGGCCCAAGAGCTGTGTTACCGTCAGCTTAAAGCTGGTAGCTCAATGCACTTTGCAAGAGATTCTCCCCGGAACTGCAGGCAGCAACATCCGCAAAATCAAAGACATAAAGCTGATCCAGGTTGTCATTAAAGTTTTCCAGGATGATGGTTACATGTTCGTCGTCATCCAGTGATCGCAGGGTGGCTCCGTAATCACAGAGGGTGTTCATGATCTCATTGACGGCCACCTGGTTTCTGGCCGTAAGCTCTTCCTGCCGGGCCTGCCTGAATTCATCCATGAACAGACGGTATTGATCCGATTGCGTTTCAAGCTGTTCGCGTTCGGCATCAAGCTGTGCTTCCAGTGCAGCTATCTCCGCTTCCAGCTGTTCATTATCATCATTGTTTCTTGCCTCGCGTTGCATGTCACGAAGGTCGCGTTGCATGTCACGAAGGTCGCGTTGCAGGTCACGAATATTATCCTGTCGTTCTTCCATTTCTTCCGACATGATTTCCATTTCCTCAAGTTGCTCTTCAGAGAATCCGGCAAAATTCCTGTCCCCAATAAAGAACATCTCGCGCTGCAAGTCTCCAAACTCTTCGTTGATATCCCGACTGATTTCGACAATGGCTTCTATGGGCATGCCACCGAAAGAAAAATTCATTCCCGGGAAAAAACCCGGACCGGAACGCATGCGAAAGGTAAACAGCATGCCCTGATCAGCCAGATAAAGTGCTTCGTCAAAATCATAGCGACTATCTTCCCGGTTCTCGTCCCGGTTATTACGGCGTTGATCGGAAGCGGCTTCAAAGATATTGCTCATGATATCCAGTTCCCGCAAGGCCTGCTCGTAGGCAGTATTGTTCTGTGACACTGCGCTGTAGGAACCAAGGCCCAGAGTTGTCACCATGCTCAAAACAGCAAGTCTTAGCATTTTGGTTTTCATAGGTTTCCTCTCTCGTTTAATCCGACATTGCGGATAAGCTGATTCAGATAGGTATTATTGTCGATCTGGTTTTCAGTCAGGATATCCAGTTGCTGATTCACGCGCCGGGAATCCTGCAGCCGCTGTGACTGCCAACCGGTCAAAAGAAAATTCAGGTCGGCTTCACGCTCCTGCCGGTTTAATTCAAGCCAGTCATTCAGCACCACCTGGTTATTGAGGTCCTGAAATTCCATGTATTCCTCAAGGCGTTCGTCCAGTGTTTCATTCTGCTGTGCTGCAAAGCTCTGTAATTCCTGGGCCAGTAAGGTCTGCAATTGCTCCTGCTGCTGATTGCCGCCAAAGCTGATGGTAAGGCCGTCATCAAGCCTGACCTCAAAACGAAAAACCACCAGTAAAACCGCCAGCAGGGAACAGGCCATTGCTGCCCAGTTCGGCCAGCTTACATACCTGACCGGCGGCCTGACGGCATGGGCAACACGTGACCATTCCGGAACCTGCTGGTCGTTCCAGCCTTCAGCCAGACGGGTGATCTGGTAAATACCTGCCACACTCTGCTGGCAGTACTGGCAATGTTGCAGCACTTCATCGCATTGTTTCTTCAGGTAGTCAGGCAGTCTGCCTTCGACATAGTCGCTGGCATGTTCGGTAATTAGCTTGTGATCACAGGACATGTTGCTTCTCCGTTTGATCCTTGAGTTTGTTCAGTGCGGCATAAAGTCGGCTTTTAATGGTATTTACCGGGATATTGAGTTGAGCACTGATGTCTTCGAAGGTGTAATCCTGAAAAAATTTCAGTTCCACCACCAGACGCTGCTCAGACGGCAGGCTTTGCATCATGGCTGTGACCTGCTCCCGGTTGTCTGCCTGGGCATAGTGATAATCCGGACCGCCCTGCATGGAGACTGAATAGTTGTTGCTGTCGTTTTCTTCATACTCTTCGCCAAAATGCTGGGGGTTACGTTTTTTGTGCCGCAGGAAATCAATGGTCTTGTTGGTCGTAATTCGCATCATCCAGCCCTTGAACTGATTGCTGCCCTGGTAGGATGGCAGATTCCGGTAAATTGTCAGAAATACCTCCTGCATCAGGTCCATTGCTTCTGCAGGGGAGCCAGTCACCCGCAGGCAATAGTTGTAAATCAGCCCCTCGTAGCGTTTCACCAGGCTGACCCAGCTGCGCTGCGAGCCATTCAGGGCCTGGGAGATCAGTTTTTCGTCACTTTTAGCCAGTGTCAGCATTGGCCATCAGCCTTTTTTGTTGTTCTTGTCTGTTTAGACGACATTAGCAGGTAAAAAGTTTGAAATATTTAAAAAATAACTGAATTGTGGAAATCCTCAGGAAACGCTCTGTTAGCAATAAAAGAGATATCAATGCTTGAAATGCCTATAGTAGGATTGTCGGGTTTATTTTTTGACTGGAAAGCAAGATGATAAAAATTAGAAATATTTCCCTGTTCTTCATTCTGTTCATAGTTGCGGCACCACCAGCATACAGCCAGGTTGATATAGCTGGCCCATGGGGCTCCCGCAGGCATGAAGATGATCACGAGCGTGGTGAAGGCCCAGATATAGGTGACTATTCCGGATTACCAATAAATGAAGCCGCACGTTTCAAAGCAGATACCTGGACAGCTACAAAATGGTCTGTTCTGGAGCACCAGTGTGAGCCACATCCTTCTGATTACAGCCCAAGTTTTAGCAGCATGCTGATTTATAAAGAAATTAATGAAGTTACCTGGGAAACCGAAGCTTATAAACTTGTCATAGGGTGGATGACCCCGGTCAGGACTATCTGGATGGATGGCCGCCCGCATCCATCAGAAAATGCTCCGCATACCTGGGAGGGTTTTTCCACTGGAGAGTGGCATGGAGACATGCTGGTAGTGACGACTACCCATCTTAAGGAAGGCTGGATTCGTCGTAACGGTATCCCACGCAGCGATAGTGCGACCTTAACTGAATATTTTATGCGCAACGGTAATTATCTGACTCAGGTCAGCATTATTGAAGATCCGGCATATCTCACAGAGCCTTTCATTCGAAGTCGTGACTGGGAGCTGGAGCTTGGGTATCAAATGACTCCGTATATCTGCTCCTATCGTGATGAGGTTGGCCTGGAGCCTGACTTTGTTCCTCACATATTGCCAGGTCAGAACACCTTTTTACGCGAATATTCAGAAACTTATGATATCCCTTTCGAGGCTGCCAGGGGTGGAGTCGAAACGACTTATCCGGAATATATGGATGATATCAATACATTAATGCGAGATTGATAAATCGCCATAGTATTTTCTCTGGAGGAAAGTTTGAAAAACCTTATTCATTTTATAAAAGCAAAAAAAATAAAAATCTGTTTATTTGCCTCGTTAATGTCTATTGGCCTGGGCAGTTATGAACTGCAGGCTCAGGATGTAGAGCTTGAGCTGCTGCATGTACAGGGCCAGGTTTATATGGTTGCCGGCGGAGGTGGTAACACCACGCTTATGGCGGGGGATGAAGGGATTGTTGTAGTAGATACCAAGCTCGAACAGGCCAGTGATGAGCTGATAGCCTTGCTGGATGAACACTTTGATGTGCCCATTCGCTGGATCATAAATACCCATGTGCATGGCGATCACATTGGAGGCAATGCCAGAGTCTCCCAGGCTGGTGAGTTCTTGACCGGAGGACCAGCAGCAATCTATTCGCACATTGGCGTGATGGTATCACTGGTGACTGCTGAGATATCTGTTGAACCGGATGCATTACCAGGCAATACCTACTCATTACCCAGCATGGAATTTTATGCCAATGGTGAAGCCGTGCAATTGATTCATCAGCCAGCAGCACATACAGATGGCGACAGCATCGTTTTCTTTCGCGGATCCAATGTCTTGGTGGCGGGAGACATTTTCACTTTAAACAATTATCCCATTATTGATGTGAATAACGGCGGAACAGTTAGTGGGTATCTTGATGCACTCAATAATATGCTGGCGATTGCCATACCTAATCGTATCCAACAGGGAGGAACCTATATTATCCCGGGTCATGGCAGAATCACGGATGAATACGAGCTGGTCAATTACCGGGATATGCTCACCATCATTTATGAGCGTATTGAAGATGCAATAGACAGGGGCTTGAGTCTGGATGAAGTAAAAGCAGCCAGGCTTACCCGGGATTATGATCCTGTTTATGGATCAGATACGGGCTTCTGGACAACAGAACAGTTCATTGAAGTCATCTATAACGAATTAAGTGAATAAACAGTAAACCACTAGGGTTTACTGGAGACCAGATTATGAATAAAACAATTAAAAATTTATGTATGTTGGTTCTTCTGACGGGATCAGCGAATCTTTTTGCACAGCCTCCGGGTGCTCAGAATGGACCCCCGCCGAGTGCTCAGGAATCCGCTCCTTTTGATGTGGAGGGATACTGGGTATCAGTTGTCACAGAAGACTGGCGCTGGAGAATGATGGTGCCTCCGGCAGGAGACTTTGGCAGTATTCCTCTGAATGATGCCGGTGAGGAGCTGGCTCTGGCCTGGGCACCGAACGACAGCGACATTGAATCCTGTCTGGCCTTTGGTGGAGCGGGAATAATCCGTTATCCGGGGCGACTTCACATTAGCTGGCAGGATGAAGAAACCTTACGTATAGATTTCAGTGCCGGCAGCCAGACACGACTGTTACATTTTGATGATGAAAGCAATCCTGAATCTGTTGACCCGAGTCTGCAGGGGCATACTGTTGCACACTGGTATAAAGAACCCCAAACCCGGGGCCTGGGATTTGGTGGGCGTCCCAGAAGTTTTGAAGGCGGGAACCTGAGGGCAGTAACCAGCAGGCTGAGTCCGGCTTTTCTACAACGTAATGGCATCCCTTATAGTGCTGAGACGGAAATTAATGATTTTTATCGTGTTGTAGATGCGCCGAACGGAGACCGTTGGCTAATTGTTACCAGCATTATCACTGATCCTGTATATTTGAGTGAGGAAATTATCTGGAGTACTCATTTTAAATACGAGGAAAATGGCAGTAACTGGGAAGCATCCGAATGTAACTGATGCGTATTTCTTCTGAATATAATAATAAATACATGGAGTCTGAAGAATGAAAATAAAAACCAAGAATAAATTTACTGCGACTGGAATTTTAGTAGCAACTTTTCTACTGGCTGCCTGCTCACCACAGGAAGAATCAATGTCCCCTGCCGAAATAGGCATTATTGAGAATACTGTTCAGGAAGTTCAGGTGACTCCTGAAGCTGGGGATACAGCAGCCAGCGGCAGCGTGCCAGGAACAACTGCTGAGGATGCCATCGCCGCAGTGGCTGAAGCCATGGGTGGAGAAGAGCGCATCATGCAGGTGCGCAATGTAACCTTGATGGGCTATGCACATTACGCCTATCAGGATGGCGGGGGCAATATCACGGCCTTGCCGTATGCACCGCAGAAATATATTCAGGCCAATGATCTGCGCCGTATCTATGACCTGGAAAACAACCGTTACTATCAGCAGGAACGCAATAATGACCTGTTCCCCTTTGCCATTTACCGGGGCCATGATTTTGCCCTGCAACGACAGATTCTTGATGGCAGTCTTGATGGCGATGTCGCCTATGCCTTAAATGAGGCAGGGGTTGCCAGCCGCCGCAGTGCCGCCGATGTGCGTAATCTGCGCATGTGGATGCACACCAATCCGCTGGTCGCCGTGCGTGCCGCGCTGGAATCTGATGACCGGGTAGGTAATCGCCGGGAGGAAGGCGGCCTGACTCTGGTGGATATCACCCTGGATTCAGATGATGAACTGACCCTGGCGATTCGTCCGCCGATGAATCTGCCGGCCTGGATTCGCTGGGTGACTCCGCAGCAGAATCTGGGGGAAGTCACCTACACCACGCATTACACCGGATTCATTCCATATGACGGTGTTTACCTGCCGCTGGGTTATAACACCAAACAGGACTGGCGTGATGTCGAGTACTTTAAAATGTGGGTTGACGGTTATTACCTGGATACAGAAATCGAAGATCTGTCGGCACCACAGGAAGTCCTGGCACAGGAAATACCGGGCGGTTTTGATCCCGACTCTCTGGAAGTCGAAGCCGTGGCCCGTGGCATCTGGCGCATTACCGGGGGCACCATGGTGATTGAATTTGCTGATCACATGACACTGTATGAAGTCGGCGGTGGAATCGACAGGGTCAAGGCTGTCGTGGCGCTGGCACGAACCATCGAGCCGGAAAAACCTGTGACCGAAGTCATCGTCTCACATCATCATTTTGATCATACCCGTGGCCTGCGTCAGGCGATTGCGGAAGGATTAACCGTGATTTCGCGGCGCAATAATGGCGTGATTTTTGAGGAAATGGCATCACACCCGGCACCGAATTTTCCGGATGACCTGGAGCGCAATGGTGAAACCCTGGAGTTTATTCCGGTGGATGACTCCATGGTGCTGGAGGATGACAGCATGCGCGTCGAGCTGTATCACACCATCAACAACAACCACACGGCAGATAATCTGTTTGCCTATGTCCCCGAACACAACATGATTATCGAGGCAGACGTAGCTACTGCCGCAGAGGATCTACAGTGGTGGGGAGACAGCTGGCTGGATAATATCGAGTACCGTAATCTTGAAGTTGATATCAATGTTCCCGTCCACATGGAAGTCATGAGCTATCAGGAAGTCATCGATATGGTGAACCCCGGTATTCAGCGGGTGAAAGACTGGTGTGCCGAACATGAAGCCGAGGAAAACTATTTCCCCGGTTGCCCGGCTTTCCTCAGATAGTACTTCGCTGATTAATAGCGCAGGGTATAGCGGATCTTGAAAGTGGCGGTGGATTCGAGGTCGGTGAAGTCGCCGTCCTCATCCTCGTCACGCATGCCATGTCCCAGTACAAACCAGATGTCCTGTCCGGATTGCAGATTCCAGCGCAGGCGGGAATTAAAACCAATCGTATCGGATACGTTCTCATACTGAATCAGATTGACGATGGACAGTGAAGGGCTGAAGGTGATGACGTTCTCGAATTCCACAACGCGGGTATCAACGGTCTGCCCCGGCATGTCGTACTGGGTGTACTCGTAGGAAAAATCGAAGGACAGATTGGCATTGGGTTTCCAGTTCACACCGGCTTCAGATTCCCAGCTGCGTCCGGAATAATAATCACCAACTGTGCCGTCAAGCGAGACTGAGAAAGGTCGTGATTCACTGGAAGAGAGGTTTAGCTGGTAGCGTGTATATTCATATTCACCTGGCGGAATAATCACACCCAGTCCCGCCAATGGAGCTCGCTCACCGGGCCGCAGAACCTGGACCTGATCACTGATGTTAAATTGAAATTCATCGCCTCCCGGGCTCTCCAGAGTTAACGCATTCAGGTAAAAGTTTCTGTTTTGCAGATCACCATTGTCCAGGTAGTTATACTGAATGCCGCTGAGACTGTAGCTGATTTTCTGCAACAGAGGATTATTAATCAGGATATGGTTGTCACCGATGGTGGCAAAATATTGACGGGCTCCACTGCGATTGGAAAAGCCCAGACGCGGGTCAAAGTTTTCCTCAACTTCTTCGACTCGGGCACTGATATACCAGGAATCACTGGAAGGGTAATCAAAGTCCAGATACCAGGCGCTGTCATTCCCATCCACGCCGGGGTTGTCGGACTGTTGTATCCAGAAGTTTGAGACAAAACTGCGGTTATTTGCCAGCTGCGTATTGCGGTAAGTGAAATCAACACCGATGGTGGAGCTGCTGTCATTGGAAGCAGGGTCGCCTTCGGTAAAGATCGCACCCAGTTCTGACTGGGACAATATGCTGCGTTTGACCCTGCCGATGTAAATATTGGTGGGATCAATATTGTTGATTTCTTCCTGGCGGATAATCAGTGAACCAACATCAAAGCCGGCAACCCGTCCACTCAGTTTGGCACCACCGGTCAGGTCTACGGGTGTACCATTATTCAGGCCAATATTTCTTGAATTGAACGGATCCTGGGTACTGTTGTTGAATCGGCCGACACTGCTGCCGAATTCGAAAATATCCATGTCGGTCAGGAAAAATGAACGTTTTTCTGCCAACCGTGTACTGAAGCGATCCAGATCAAGCTGGATATCATCAATTTCCGTGGCGGCAAAGTCTGTGTTCCAGGTCATGGTCAGGTTCAGGGAAGAGGAGAGCTTATAGGTCAGGTCAAATGAAGGATTCAGTTCAGTATCTGATGAACCTGCCACATGGTTCTCGCGAAAATCAGTACTGAAAGAAGGAATCAGGTCCAGGCCGACACCCTGATTTAAATTTCTCAGTCCGCTCATCTCGCCTGAGTTGGCCGGATTGGTCTGGGCATTATAGGAATACCAGGCCATGGCAGACTGGCTGGACATCTGGTCGCGGGTAAAATTGACGCCCCAGGTATCATTTTGCGGATCAAAGGTCAGGCTCTTGAAAGGAATTTCCATTTCGGCGGTCCAGCCGTCCTCGACCACTTCGGCATCGGCTTCCCAGATGGTCGCCCAGTCAAATGACTGTGAGGTTGCACTGGTATAGATGGCTTCATGGCGGACGCCATTGGGATTGGTCAGAAATTGGTAGCCGCTGCGTTTGTTATTAAAAGGATCGATGATGATGCCGACACGGTCTTCCCAGCGCAGGGATGTTTCGTTGCGCAGGACAGCCGCAGTTAGCTGATTCGGATCATCATAAACATAGGCAGAAACATACAGGGCATCTTCGGTATACATGACCCTGAAGACCGTGCGTTCCTCCGTTGCGGAAAATTCTATCGGTGTGGTTTCATGCAGGTCTTCAATAATGGTAGCCCGGTCCCACTCCCCGGGAGAAATCCGGCCGTCAATCACAGGCGCTTCCTGTACCAGAGGAATATCAAAGCGCTTGTTATTTAAATCGACAGTCTGTGACAGTACCCCGGGCGACAGGAAAACCGGCAAAATCGCCAGAATCCAGGTGATTGAATGCCTGATCATGTTGCGCCCGATTATTATTTTCATCGATTGTCTTGTCCGGGAAATTAAGCACTCGGCAGTATTTACGGGCACATTATAAAGACAGATGTATGATTTATCAGGTTTTTCGACCTGGTACTGCCGTTATCAGTATCTCAGGGTATAACGGATTTTGAAGGTGGCTGTTGACTCGGTATCAGTGAAATGTCCATCTTCATCTTCGTCGCGCATGCCATGACCGAGTACAAACCAGATATCCTGGCCGCTTTGCAGATTCCAGCGCAGACGTGAATTGAAGCCGATGGAGTCACTGACATTTTCATACTGGATCAGGTTGACGATGGACAGCGAAGGACTGAAGGTCAGCACATTTTCGAATTCTATGACCCGGGTATCAACTGTCTGTCCGGGCATATCATAAGTGTTGTAGTTGTAAGACAGATTGAAGGACAGTCTGGAGCTGGGACGCCAGTCAATTCTGTTCTGCAGTTCTCTGGCACGTCCGCTATAGTAATCACCAAGCTGCACCCGGAAGCCATATGAAAAAGGCCGGGACTGGCTCGTACTGTAAAAAGCCTGATAACGCGTAAAATCGTACTCACCGGGAGGAATAATCACGCCCAGTCTTGCCAGTGGCGCACGTTCTCCTGGCAGCAGCACCTGTCTTTCATTGCTGATTTCAATATTCAGCTGGTCGCCACGCAGGTTCTCAAAGTTGGCTGGATTCCATTCCAGGGTGCGGCTTTGCAAGTCACCGCTGTCGAGATAATCATACTGGGTGGCAGAGAATTCAGTAGTGATTTCCCGCAGGAAAGGGTGATCGCGGAAAATCCAGTTATTACCGATTTCACCATCATACTGACGTACACCCGTCCGGTTGGCAAAACCCAGACGCGGATCAAAATTTTCCTGGACTTCTTCTATCGTGGCACTGGCATACCAGGAATCATTGGAGGGGAAATCAATATCAGCATGCCAGGCCATATCCTCTGTTTCAATACCAGGGTTGTCGGTCTGCTGTACCCAGAATGTTGAAACCACATTTCGATTATTGCTAAGTCTGGTATTACGGTAAGTAAAGTCGACGCCCAGAGTGGAGCTGCTGTCATTGGAAGTTGGGTCCCCGTTGGTAATGATGGCGCCAAGTTCTGATTGCGACAGCACGGTACGCTTGACCCGGCCGATATAAATATTGGTCGGATCAACATTGTTGAACTCTTCCTGACGAATCACTAGCGTACCGACATCAAAACCGGCTATGCGTCCACTGAGTTTGGCGCCACCGGTCAGGTCGACCGGCGTACCATCATCGCTCAGGCCGATATTCCGGGAATTAAAGGCTTGTGGTGTGTTGTTGCCACCAAAAAAGAAACCGCCACTGTTGCCGAACTGGAAAATATCCATGTCAGTCAGAAAGAAAGACCGCTTTTCCGGCAGGCGGGTACTGAAGCGATCCAGGTCCAGCTGTATATCATCGACTTCTGTCGCGGCAAAATCCGTATTCCAGGTCATTGTCAGGTTCATTGAGCTGGTGAGTTTATAAGTCAGATCAAAGGAAGGATTGAAATCGGAAGACGATGAATCAGTGACATAATTTTCACGGTAGTCGGTACTGAAGGACGGAATCAGGTCCAGCCCGACACCCTGATTCAAATTGCGAAATCCCGTCATTTCACCGGAATTTGCCGGGTTGGTCTGGCCATTGTATGAATACCAGGCCATATTTGACTGACTGGTCATATTCTGACGGGTGAAGTTAACACCCCAGGTTTCATTTTCCGGATTAAAGGTCAGGCTTTTAAAGGGGATTTCCATTTCTGCAGTCCAGCCATCCTCAACAAGCTCGGCATTGGCATTCCAGATAGTAGCCCAGTCAAAGGAAAAGCTGGTGGCACTGGTGTAAATCGCTTCGTGACGGACACCGTTCGGGTTGGTCTGGAACAGGTAGCCACTGCGCTTATTGTTAAAGGGGTCAATAATGAGCCCAACCTGGTCCTCAAAGCGCAGCGAGGTTTCGTTGCGCATTACGGTTGCTGTTAACTGTTCAGGGTCATCATAGACGTAGGCTGAAAAATACAGGGCATCATCCGTGTACATCATCCTGAACACAGTGGGGTATTCAGGGTCAGAGAATTCCACCGGCTGAGACTCGTGCAGGTCGGTAATGACGACAGCGTTATCCCACTCCCCCGGAGACAGGCGGCCATCAATCTGTGGTGCCTGCTCAACGCGGGGAATATTGAAGTTTTTCTGATTGAGACTGGCAGTCTGGGCCTGCAGGCTGGATGCCGGCAGAACTAATAACACTAGTGAGAATAAAAATGTGTTATTAGCTGATCCTGCTGTTTTTGAAAATAAGTTCATCTATTATAGAAGCTGCTGATTTTTAAATATTTTTTTGATTTTTAACAAGCCGGCTATTATAGGTAGCCCGGGACTGAAATGCATGTATTTTGCAGAAAATAACCGCTTATCAAGGCTCAATTTGCCTGTTTATCAAGCGGTTCTGGTGTACTGGATTGGACAGGGAGCATTGGAACGATATCATGGAGCCTGATTTTCCTTTTTTCATAGCAGGTAAGCATAATGACAATAAAGCAACGTTTTTCCGCCAGTTTGGTTTACATCTTTTTCACATTCTTTTGCATTAATTTCGCGGCTGCACAGGAAGTACCTCATATGCCCGAGTTTGACTTTGAAACGCGCCATGCCTGGACAGCAAAAGTGACCATTGCCCCGGTCCTGATTCTGGGTGAAAGCAAACGGGGACTCAGGCGGGTGATACCGATTACCGGTGGCAGTTTTGAAGGCCCGGATATTCATGGTGAGGTGGTGCCCGGTGGTGAAGACTGGCAACTGGTGCGACCCGATGGTGTCACTGAACTCTATGCCCGCTATCTGCTGCGCACTCATGACGGCTACCTGATTCAGGTAATCAACCAGGTTACGTCGGTCACCAGGGAAAATGGTGAGAGCTATCGTCGTTCTGTTATTGATCTGGAAGCACCCCTGGACAGCCCCTACGATTATCTGAATGAATCCATGTTTCTCGGTACCCTGGATGTTCCGGAAAGTCTTGAGGAAGGTGAAGAGCCTTACGTGATTATTGGTTTTTACGAATTGCTCTAGGGAACTGCCCCAGGAAAACTCTTACTAACCAGCAAGCATTCCGGGAGATATCAGTAATGCTGTTTTCAGCTAATAAAATAACAGGCTTTCCAGCTTTTTGTCTGGCAGCTTTATTGAGTCTGTCTACCCATGCGCAGGTTGACGACGAAATTTTCGGCCCCGATAAGGGCACGGATTATTTATTGCGCCGCGCGCTTGCTGTTACCCCGGAGATGGAAGTACAGCGTATTGATATTGAAATTAATCCATCCATGGAAATTGCGCGCATTTCTGCCATGGCCGGTGATGCTCAGGGCAATGTTTACCTGTTTCAGCGCAATACTGATTATGATCCGGTGATAGTGCTGGATCCTGACGGTAATGTGCTGCGTTCATTTGGTGCCGGTCTGTTTTCCTATCCGCACGGTATTCGCCTGGATCCACAGGGGAATGTCTGGACTGTCGATGCCATGACTTCCCGCATTGTGAAATTTTCTTCCCGGGGTGAAATGCTGCTGGATATTGACCTGGGAGACGTGCCGGACATCAGCCGGATTCAGCGGGGAGCAGCCGATGTTGCATTTGCTCCCGACGGACGGATTTATGTTGCGGACGGTTATGCTAACGGGCGCATCGTGGTACTCAATGCCGAGGGTGAACAATTGTTTGAGTGGGGCAGCCGTGGCACCAGGCCGGGTGAATTCAATCTGCCACACAGTCTGGCTATTTCTCCTGACGGAACAGTTTATGTTGCCGATCGTGAGAACGGCCGTATCCAGTTATTCACAGCGGAAGGAGAATACCTGCGCGAGTGGCAGACCCATGGTCGACCGGTAAGTATCGATTTTGCGCCAAATGGAGATTTATATCTGAGTGCAGAACCGCGATCGGTGTCGATGCGCGAATCCGTGCTGGTAAAAATTGATCCGCAGGATGGCAGGTTTCTTGGTAAAGTTGCTGGCTTTGGTCATCAGCTGAGCGTAGGCGTCGATGGCGTGCTACTGCCGGCTTCTTTGTCAGATCAGGTTTCAATTTACCGCATTCGTCAGGAATGAAACCGCGATAATAGATAAAAATACTCTCATTGCATCTGGTAGCCGGGCAGCCTTTTCTTGCAAGGCATTTTTCAACAATAAATTGGACGCTCTGTAATAGACTTAAAAGGGTGCTTGTGAATTGTTGTTATTTAAAATAAACGCTGGCAGGGGGCGCAGCTTTCGCTTCCTGTTTTCATGGATTCATTTATGTTCGTCATAATTACGGTCTGTCTGGCAGTACTGGGGACGAGTTTTATCTCCGGAGTTTTCGGCATGGCTGGCGGTATCATCCTGATGGGTGTGCTCAGCATATTGCTGCCGGTACGCGATGCCTTTGTCATTCATGGTGCAGCGCAATTACTGTCCAATATCTCCCGGGCCTGGATGACTCGCCAGCATATTATCTGGTCGATTGTGGCCTGGTTTCTGATTGGCTGGGCGCTGGCTTTGCTGGGCTTTTACCTCATCAGCTATTTCCCGGAAAAGGCTGTGGTCTTGATTGCCCTGGGCCTGATGCCCTGGATCGGTTTCGCCTTGCCCGACTCTTTTCAACCGAATATACGTAGCCCGGTCATGGCCGCACTCTGTGGTTTTCTGGTGACTACTTTCCAGATGTTTGCCGGGGCATCCGGTCCCCTGCTGGATTATTTTTACCTGACCAGTAACATGACCAGGCATGAGATAGTCAGTACCAAGGCTTTTACCCAGGGTGTCGGACATTTTGCCAAACTGATTTATTATGGAATTATTGTTTCGACACTGGTAGAAACTGAACTGACTTTCCCCTTTTGGTGGTTTTTGCTGCTTTTGCCACTGGTTTTGCTGGGGACCAGCACCGGTAAGGTGCTGCTGGATCGCATGAGTGATCAGCATTTTATGAATATTGCCCGCTGGTTGACACGCTCAGTCGGAGTCTTGCTGGCAATGAATGGGATTTATCTCCTGTTCGCCTGATTAAATTTCGCACAGGTTTATAAGGGAACGCTGATTAAGTCGCTATAATATTGCTATTGTACTGTCCGGGGACAGGATGTTTGTTGCAGGCAGATTAACAATGGTATAACTCCTGTTCTCGGCATTAGAGGTTCACCAGATTTCCATGACTGCCAACCTGAAACTCAGCCCCCTGCAGGAACGCCTGCAAAAGGAATTACAGGGCGATGTCCTGTTCGATAATTTTTCCCGTGGCCGCTACAGTACTGATGCCTCCATTTATCAGCTAATGCCGATTGGCGTGGTGGTGCCACGTACTGAGAAGGATGTCGAAATCGCCGTGCAGATTGCCGCCGAGGAGGGCGTGCCGGTTTTGCCAAGAGGCGGAGGGACATCCCAGAACGGCCAGGCTATTGGTGAAGCCCTGCTGATAGATACTACGAAATATCTCAATCAATTGCTGGAGTTCAATGAACAGGAGCGCACGGCCTGTGTACATCCCGGCATGGTCCTTGACCAGCTTAACCGGCAACTGAAACAGCATGGTCTCTGGTATCCGGTCGATGTATCCACGGCCAATCGTGCCACCATCGGCGGCATGACGGGTAACAACTCCTGCGGTGCACGTTCAATCCGTTACGGCAACATGGTGCATAACGTCCGCTCGGTTGAAGCCTTGCTGGCAGATGGCAGTCGTGCACATTTCAGAAAATTGGATGCAAGTGAAAACCCGTTGGCACCGAATATAACTCTGGTCGAACAACTGCTGGCACTCGGACAACGGGAAGCCGAAGAAATCAAAGCCCGCTTTCCGGATCTCCTGCGTCGGGTCGGTGGCTACAACATCGATGAGCTACTTAAGGAGCAGCCGAATCTGGCCAGTCTGCTGGTGGGTTCGGAAGGCACTCTGGGATTTTTTCAGCGCATACACCTGAATCTGCAGCCCATTCCGCCCAACAAGGTGCTTGGAGTCTGCCATTTCCCGACTTTTTACGAGGCCATGGATTCCACCCAGCATATCGTCAGGCTGGATCCTTCCGCCGTGGAACTGGTGGACCGGACCATGATCGACCTGGCGCGGGAAATTCCGATTTTTGCCGATACCGTCAATCAGTTTGTCAGAGGCGAACCTCAGGCACTCTTGCTGGTGGAATTTGCCGGAGAAGACCGGGATGAGCAGTTAAAAAGTCTGGCTCGGCTGGTGGAGCTGATGGCGGACCTGGGTTTCCCTGATGCAGTGGTCGAGGCCACTGACAATGAATTTCAGAATGCCATCTGGGAAGTACGTAAATCCGGCCTGAATATCATGATGTCGATGAAAGGCGACGGTAAACCGGTTTCCTTTATTGAAGACTGTGCCGTGCGACTGGAAGACCTTGCCGAGTATACCCGGCGCCTGACGGATATTTTTCATAAACATGGGACAACAGGTACTTTCTATGCGCATGCCTCTGTCGGCACCCTGCACGTCAGGCCGGTGCTGAACATGAAACAGGAAGAAGGCGCCAGTAAAATGCGCGCCATTGCCGAAGAAACCATGGAGATGGTGCGTGAGTACAAAGGGTCTCATTCCGGGGAACACGGCGATGGTATTTCCCGCTCTGAATTTCATGAGCCAATGTTTGGCTCGCGTATGGTGAAGAATTTTGAGGAAGTAAAACAGTTTTTTGATCCGACCGGCCTGTTTAATCCCGGCAAGATTGTCAATCCTCACTGTATGGATGATCGCAGGATCATGCGTTTTCCGCCTGATTACCAGCCCATTCAGATCAGTGAAAGTTTTGACTGGCAAAGCTGGGGCGGCTTTGATCGCGCGGTGGAGATGTGTAACAACAATGGAGCCTGTCGCAAAGCCAATGTCGGCACCATGTGTCCCTCATACCGGGTGACAAAGGAAGAACAGCATCTGACACGCGGGCGAGCCAATACCCTGCGACTGGCCCTGACCGGACAGCTTGGCGAAGGTGCTTACACTTCAGATGAGATGTACCAGACCATGGAACTGTGTGTCGGCTGCAAGGGCTGCAAACGCGAATGCCCGACCGGTATCGATATGGCAAAAATGAAAAGCGAGTTTCTGCATCATTATCATCAGAAGCATGGCATTTCCCTGCGGGATCGTCTCTTCGCCTATCTGCCGCGTCATACCGGAAAATTCAAGGCGCTGAGCTTTTTAATGAACCTGCGCGATCAGGTTCCAGGCCTGGCAACACTGTCCGAGTGGGCACTGGGGATTAGTGCCAAACGTAAACTGCCGCGCTGGCAGGCAGGTAAATTTAACCCGCAGTCGCCAGCAGAAAAAACTGAGGGCAGCCCAGAGGTTGTGCTGCTGGTTGATACCTTTAACAGCTGCTTTGAGACTGAAAACGCCCAAGCTGCTTTTAATGTACTAGAGGCGGCCGGTTACAAAGTCATTCTGCCGCAGGCCGGAGACAGTTCACGTTCACTGTGCTGTGGACGTACCTTTTTCAGTAACGGTCTGCTTGATGAAGCCCGCATTGAAGCGCAGCGCATGATTGATGCGCTACATCCATATGCAAAAAGGGGAATACCGATTGTCGGACTGGAACCGTCCTGCTTGCTGACCCTGCGCGATGAATACCTGGCTCTTCTGCCAGGGGAGGCGACACAAAAACTGGCTGATTCTGCCTTGCTGTTTGAAGAATTCCTGGCGCAGGAACTGGATGAAGGACGTCTTAAGCTAGCCCTGAAAGCATTGCCACACAAAAATGCCCTGCTGCATGGCCACTGTCATCAGAAAGCATTCTCGGTGATGTCACCAGTGACAAAAGTCCTTGGATTGATTCCTGAACTTGAAGTGGAAACCATCGACTCATCCTGCTGCGGCATGGCCGGTTCCTTCGGCTATGAAGCTGAACACTATGAGACCTCCCTGCAGATGGCCGAGCTGTCGCTGTTTCCGGCAATCAGGGCCGATGAGCAGGCTCTGCTGGTGGCGGACGGTACTTCCTGCCGGGCCCAGATTGAACACGGCACCAGTCGCAAGGCTTTGCATGTAGCCCGCGTACTGGAGATGGCGCTTGCAAATTAGGGACAGACCCCACTTTTTTAAATAGGGTCTGTCCCCGAATTGATCAGATCAGGCCGATAGTCCACATTACACAGACACTCAGGAAAGACACCAGGCCGCCAACCAGGGTTGCGCCACCGTAGCTGAAAATGGCATCGGGGACGCTCAGTCTGGACAGGGAGGTACAGACCCAGAAGTAGGAACTGTTCACGTATTTGATAATCACCGAACCACTGGCACCGGCGAGCATGGCTGCTTCCGGAGACAGATTCAGAATACCCAGCATTGGAGCAACCAGGGAACCGGCTGTGATTACACCAACAGTGGTGGAACCGGTGATCATGTTGCCGATGATTCCGATCACAAAGGGCAGCATGATGGCCGGCAATCCATAATCGGCAAACAGGCTGGCAATAAAATCGACTGCGGGGGTGCCGCGAAGAATGGCGCTCAGCGATCCACCCAGACCGGTCACCACCAGAATCATGGCTGAGGTTTTCAGGCCGTTTTCGACCCACTGGTCCTTGGCTTTCTGCCGGTCATCCTCGCTGGTGATATTGCGATAGGCCAGCCACACACCAATGGACAGTGCCACGACCGGCCAGCCCAGGTATAAAAAGATGGTGCGCAGTATATGGCCTTCCGGGAAAGCCAGGGTGACAATACTTTGCGTGCCGATTAATACAATGGGAATCACAATCGGCGTATAGGAGCTCAGGGTACTGGGCAATTCCGAGGCGCTGTCATTGTCCAGATCTTCCACGGAAATGCCTTCAAATTCATCACTGGCCATGGTTTTGACGCGCGGCCCTGCAACATAAACACCCCAGGCCCAGCTGGCCAGCGAACCGAACAGGCAGGCGAGACTGCCGAACATAATGGTCTTGCCGATATCGGCCCCGACCAGTGCGGCCGCAGCCAACGGGCCCGGAGTCGGCGGCACAATGGCGTGGGTTAGCTGCAGGGCGCCGACCAGGCCGGTGGACATCGCGGCAATACTCATGCCCATGGTTTTGGCAGCTGAGTGCACCAGCGGATTCAGAATCACGTAGGCGACATCGGAAAAAATTGCCACGCCGACAATAAAGCCGGTCAGGGTCAATGCCAGCGGCATGCGCTGAGAGCCGACCAGGTTCACCATGGAACGGGTAATCACCTGAATGGCGCCGGTATGCTTGAGCGCTTCGGCAATGATTGAGCCCAGCACGATAACCACACCGATCGAACCAAGCGTATTGCCAAAGCCGTTTTCAAAGGCGTCGATAAAATTGTTTTGCTGAACGCCCGGTAAAATACCGAAAAGCATAATTGGCACTAGCAAGGCAAAGAAGACATGCCATTTCCATTTGGCAATCAAAAACAGTAAGAGAAAAATAACGGCAGCGAAGCCAAGTAATGAAATCGCGGCGCTGTCGATCACCGCATTGGATGCATCCATGGTGTATCCTTTTTGTTATTGTTTTTTAAAAGGTGTCAGAGTAAAACGTTTTTACTCGGACACCCTATACCGTTAGTAGATCAATTTGAGGTAAACCTGATGTTGTTCGTGGCTGAAGCCACTCCTACGAAAGCTATCCTGAACGCAGGAGGGACTGTAGTCCCGAATAAGCCCGAATAAAACAACACCATATTTCAGACTAAGCCACTATCCATACCTTTTCATTTATTGTTTAGCCAAATAATCCAGGGCGGCGTTGATGCCCCCTGCTTTATAGGGGATGCCTGATAATTGCAGCCCCATTTCCACGCCACCCAGGGTGCCGGCAAGCATCAGCTCATTGAAATCCCCGATATGTCCGATACGAAATATTTTGCCTTTCATTTTGCCCAGCCCGGTGCCCAGTGACATATTGAATTTTTCCAGAATCAGGGTGCGCAGGGCATCGGCATCATGGCCTTCCGGCACGAGAACTGCCGTGGTGGAATTACAGAATTCTTCTGCATCCAGACAAAGGTTTTCCAGACCCCAGGCAGCAACGGCTTCCCGGGTTGCAGCAGCCAGCCGACGGTGTCTGGCAAAGACATTCTCCAGCCCTTCCAGTTCCAAGAGGGTCAGTGCTTCACGCAAGCCATAGAGCAGATTGGTACTGGGTGTGTAGGGGAAATAGCCTTTTTCATTGAAACTCTGCATGGCATCCCAGCGCCAGTATGAATGACAGGATCTTGATTTTTCAGCCTGCTGCATGGCCTTGTCGCTTACAGCATTGAAACTCAGGCCGGGTGGCAACATCATGCCTTTCTGCGAAGCCGAGATGGTGACATCCACTCTCCATTCATCATGAAAGAATTCAGTACAGGCAATGGAGGAAACCGCATCCACCAGTAATAATGCCGGATGATTTGCTGCGTCGATGGCCTGGCGGACTTTATCAATGCGGCTGGTCACGCCAGTGGAGGTTTCCGTATGCACGGCCATGACGGCCTTGATCTCGTGTTTTGTGTCTTCTCGCAGGGCTTCTTCTATGCGCGCAGCATCAATGCCGTGACGCCAGTCGCCGGTCAACCACAGGACATCCAGTCCCAGCTTGTCAGCGACTTCTTTCCACAGGGTGGCAAAATGACCAGTTTCATAGGCGATGACCCTGTCGCCCGGCGACAGGCAGTTGAGCAGGGCACATTCCCAGCCGCCGGTGCCTGATGTCGGGTAGATGAAAACCGGGCCTTCGGTATTGAATACCGGCTTGATACCATCCAGAACGGCATGTGTCAGTTCGGGAAACTCCGGACCGCGATGGTCGATTACCGCTTGGGCCATGGCTCGCAATACCCGTTCCGGAACATTGGAAGGTCCGGGAATCTGCAGGAAATGGGTACCTGGCTGGTAGGAAGTTTTACTCATCTCTCGTCTTTCCCCAATACAGTTTGAACGACTCTGCGTGAAACAGGGGCCAAAGATAGTACATTCTTGTTGTTAAACGAAGCCCTGAGTCTGATTCGGGACTAAGGCTACCGCGTTCTGCTATCGCCCCCAACCTACATCCTTGTAGCTAAAGCCACCCTTACGCTTAGAAGAATTATCGTAGGAGCGGCTTTAGCCGCGAACAATCCTGGATTCATCCCAGGCCCGGAAATATTGCGCCCTTATCCGGGGGCGTGCTAGCCTTTCGGGCTGTTTGAATGAGCAGTTCAAAGTCAGCATGCCCGGCAAATTATGAGTAAAGGTATGACCCAGTCAGCAAGAACACAGGGGCTTTCAGTTTCCATTTCACGCCGCAGCCTGCTCAAGGCAGTGCGTCGCAGTGTCCCGGGAATTGCCCTGGGTTCGCTTACCCTGCAGACAGCCTGTTCGGCTGATGCACCATTAACAGTCAATCCGCTGTCAGATTCACTGTCCCTGATCAGCGGTGCTGGCTCTAATGTCCTGGTTAAGCGTGCCCCTGGCGGAGAATTGCTGGTGGTGGATGGCGGGCTTGAAGCAAATGCCGAAGCCTTGCTCGACAGCATTGAGCAAAGCAGCGGTTCGGGCAATATCACCACCCTGATGAATACTCACTGGCATCGCGAACAGACCGGACTCAACCGTATTCTGGGTGAGACCGGTAGCAGAATTTTCGCCCATGAAAATACCCGGCTCTGGCTGGGTGTGGAGATAGAACGACCCTGGGAAGATTTTACTTTTGCTCCCTTGCCCGAGTCAGCACGCCCCGGTGAAACCTTTTATTTTTATGGCAACATGGACCACTTCGGGTCGACGGTCTGGTACGGTAATCTCGTGCAGGCACATACGGACGGTGATATGTATGTCTTTTTTCCGGAAGAAAATATTCTGCATGCTGGCGGTGTCATTGCCAATGACGCTTATCCGTTGATCGACTGGTGGACAGGTGGCTGGATCGGCGGCCTGGTCAACGGACTGGAAACCCTGATAGGTCTGGCCAATGCCGATACTGTCATTGTCCCGGCCAACGGCCCGGTCATGACTTACGCTGAACTGCTGGCCATGCGTGAGATGTACAACACCATATTCAGACGTGTCCGTGATCTGTTCATGAACGCTAACAGCCCCCAGGAAACCCTGGATGCAGCACCAACAGCAGAATTTGATGCCCGCTGGGGGGACCCTGATGCTTTCGTATTACTGGCACACCAGAGCCTGATTCCGCATCTGGCTCCGGATGCCTGACAACACTGGAAATACTGAAAAATACAGGGTTTTCCTTTTATAATGAGCAGAAGAAAAAAGAATAAGAATAAAAAAACAAGAGCAGCTTTATGAATTACAGAGCTAAATTCAGCTTTGGTGCACCGGCATTATTCGTGATGGCGGGTAGCATGTTTGCTGTCGACACTCAGGCGCAGGATATCGACGAATTTACCGCACTGGAGTCTCCCGGGCAGTGGGAATTTCTGAACGAATACTGCACGGAGTGCCATAACACCATCGATTATTCCGGCGGTGTGGATTTTACCCTGATGAGTATTGACGGTGTGCCGGACAATGCCGATGTCTGGGAATCGGCGATTCGTAAACTGCGCAGCCGCATGATGCCACCGGCGGGGCAGCCAAAACCTGAAGCTGCCCGCAATGATGAATTTGTTGCCTGGCTGGAAAATTATCTGGATGAAGCTGCCGGGCAACGGGACAATGTTCATCCGATTACCATTCACCGCCTGAACCGTAAAGAGTACGCCAATTCAATCCGCGACCTGTTCGGCCTGCATATCGATCCGGCCAGTTTGCTGCCGGAAGATGATACCAGTGAAGGTTTCGACAATATCGCCGAAGCCTTGCAGGTATCGCCAGCCTTTATCGACCAGTATGTTTCCGCCGCCAGACAGATTGTTGAACAGTCGGTTGGTGACAAAACTCCTTCACTGGCCAGCACGACCTATCGTACCGAGCTGCCTCTGGCCACCAGAGCAGAAGGCGGCGGTGTGCAGCAGGGACATATTGAAGGCCTGCCACTGGGAACCCGGGGCGGCATGCTGGTGGAGCACTGGTTTCCGGCCGATGGTGAATATTCCATCTCAGTGGCTAACTTCGATGTCTCGTTGTGGAAGTACAACGTTGAATTTGAAAACACCATGATCTTCACCATTGACGGGGAGAAAATCCATGAAGTGACGCTTGGTGGCCCCGAAGACATGGCTGCGCTGGCCAGGGACCAGACCGGTCCGCAGCAGGAATTTGATGCACGCACCAAGGATATCCGTTTCACCACCACTGCCGGTCCCCACAGCATCGGCATTACTTTCCTGCGCCGCAGTTTTGCTGAATCTGATGATCGTCTACAGCCACACTTGCCGGGAACCACGCAGGATCGCATTCTTTCGTTTTCTTCCTTTGAAGTCCGTGGCCCTTTCAACCCGACCGGCATCAGTGAAACCCCGAGTCGGGAGCGTATCTTCCGCTGTTACCCTACGGAAGTCTCGGAAGAGACTGCCTGTGCTGAAGAAATCATTAATTATTTTGCCTACCGTGCCTACCGGCGGCCACTGAGTGAAGACGATAAGCGACCCCTGTTTGAGTTTTATGATGCCGGCTATGCCAATGGTGGTTTTGAGGAAGGTATCCGGCTGGCGCTGACACGGATTCTTGCCAGTCCGAATTTTCTTTATCGTGCCGAGCTGGCTCCACCGGATCTTGAAACCGGTAGCATCTACGAGATCAGCGACCTGGATCTGGCCTCCAGACTCTCATACTTCCTCTGGAGTAGTCTGCCGGATGAGGAATTACTGAATCTGGCTGTTGCAGGGGAACTTAGTGAGCCGTCTACTCTGGAAGCCCAGGTCAGTCGCATGCTGGCCGACCCAAAGTCCCACTCACTGGCCTCCAATTTTGCTTATCAGTGGCTGGAATTATCGGCACTGGAAGAGATCTCCCCTGATGAAAATATTTTCCCCTATGCATCCATTGCCGGTGATTTGCGTCCCGACTTTGTGCGTGAAATTGAACTCTTTGTCGATTCCATCTTCCGCGAAGACCAGAGTGTTCTGCGCCTGATGGATGCCGATTATTCCTATCTGAATGAAAGACTGGCGCTGCATTACGGCATCCGCACAGTAAGAGGCAATCGATTCAGGCGCGTGGAGCTTGAAGATTCTGTACGTCATGGCTTGCTTGGGAAAGGCGGTGTGTTGATGGCAACGGCCTATCCCAACCGAACCAGCCCGGTTCTGCGCGGTGCCTGGATTCTGGAAACCCTGATGGGTACACCACCACCGGAACCACCACCGGATGTTGAAAACCTGGCTGAAAATGAGCTTGGTGAACAAGTTCAGACAGTCCGGGAGAGACTGGAGCAGCATCGACAAAACCCTGCCTGCTATGCCTGTCATGCAGTTATGGATCCGCTGGGTTTTGCCCTGGAGAATTTCGATGCGGTGGGCCACTGGCGTGAACGAGACCGTTTTACAACTACCCTGGTGGACAGTTCCGGTATCCTGCCCAGTGGTGAAGAGATTAGTGGTCCAGACGAGTTACGTCAGGCCTTGCTGGAGCGTCCGGAAATGTTTGTGCAGTCTTTCACCGAGAAGCTGATAATCTATGCCCTGGGGCGTGGTCTGGAAGCAGAGGATATGCCCTTGGTGCGCTCCATCGTGGACGCTGCAAAAGCAGACGATTATCGTTTTTCGTCCCTCTTGCTGAATATTGTCAACAGCGATGCATTTCGGTTGAACAGGGCACCGGAGCAGGTCAGTATGAATCAGGGTGAATCTGCCGCCAGTCAGACGGCTGGCCTGTAACAGGGTCCGCTTGGACAGTCGTCTATTTATAAACTGGAGTGAAAGGCTCAAGCTGTCGAAATCCTGTAAACTTGTTGATATAAAAGAATAAATAATTAAAACAAAGCATAGCCCAGAGGCCTTAGCTCATGTTTATCAGTAAGAAGCACCTGTCCAGAAGAACCATGCTACGCGGTCTGGGCGCCAGTGTGGCACTGCCTTTGCTGGATGCCATGATTCCGGCAAGCACTGCCTGGGCGCAGACAGCGGCCAATACCCAGCCACGTCTGGGCTTTATTTTCTTTCCCCATGGTGCGGTGATGGACAGCTGGTTACCCTCTGCAACCGGCAGTAATTTTGATATTTCACCGATTCTGTCGCCGGTTGCGCATTTCAAGGACAAAATGACGGTGGTTTCCGGTTTGCGTAACAGACCGGCGGAAAGCTCCAACCCGCATGGCATTGTGGCCGGCACCTGGCTGCGTTGTGTGGCGCCGAATGATACCAGTGATCCGGGCAAAGGCGTGACTGCAGACCAGATAGCCGCCAGATATATCGGCCAGGATACGACCTTTCCGTCAATCGAGGCTGGTACGCCCAATGGCGGCCCCTGTGCCCCCGGAACTTCCTGTTCATTCGGTAGCTCGCTGTCGTTCAGTACGCCCCAGCAGTCACTGCCGATTGAGAATGATCCGCGCAAACTATTCTTCCAGCTGTTCGGTCAGGGTGATACGGCACAGGAGCGAAACTTCATTGTCAATGAAACCGGCAGCATTCTGGATTCCATTATGGAAGATGCCAATTCGCTGCACCGCAAACTGGGTGCGCAGGATCAGGCCATGGTTTCCAACTATCTGGATTCCGTGCGTGAAGTTGAGCGTCGTGTACAGATGATGAAGGAACAGGATTTGAGCAATGTCGAGATTCCGGAAGCGCCGGTCGGTGTGCCGGCAGATTTCGAAGTGCATCTGAAAATCATGTTTGACCTGATTGCCCTGGCATACCAGATCAATCTGACCAATGTAGCGAGCTTCATGATGGAAAAAGAAGTCAGTGTGCGAACCTACAACAATATCGGCGTATCGGAAGCCTTCCATCCGCTGTCCCATCACGGCGATGATCCGGAGAAAATGGCCAGACTGGCACTGATACAGCAATATCACACCCAGGTGTTTGCCTATTTTCTGGATAAACTGGATGCCATGCCTGAAGCCAACGGATCAGTGCTGGATAACTCGATTATTCTGTATGGCTCGAACATGAGCAATTCCAACAAACACAATAACGATCCCTTGCCGAGTGCAGTTTTCGGTCATGGTGCCGGTGCTATCAGAGGCGGACAGCATCTGGCTTATCCGCAGGATACGCCGCATGCCAACCTGCTTTTGACCCTGCTGAACCGGGCCGGTATTCCGGAGGAATCCTTTGGTGACAGCACCGGCACTTTTGCCGAAGTCTAGCCTGACAGCCTTCTCAAAGCGGGTAAGCCTGATGTCTCGAGACAGTCTGAAACTTTCACTCCTAACTTTGCTGCTGGGTTTTTACTCGACTCTGGCCTTCGCACAAAACTCCCTGCCTGATCTGGTCGCTGCAGCAGAAACTGATGAAGCTCTGGCCATGATTGAAGCCGGGGCTGACGTTAATGAAGAACAATCCGATGGCACGACCGCGCTGCTCTATGCCATTCACTATGGGCACAAGGACCTGGTCATGGCCTTGCTGGAAGCGGGTGCCGATGCCACCCATGCCAATGACTATGGCGCAGGGACCATGTCGGAAGCGGCCCAACTTGGGGATGTTGAAATCCTGCAGGCATTGCTGGATCACGGTGCCGATGCCAACTGGCAAAATCCGGAAGGTGAAACGGCATTAATGATTGCAGCCCGCTCCGGCAATGTGCCCTATGCTGAAATACTCATCGAGCACGGGGCTGATATCAATGCCCGGGAAAACTGGGGCTCACAATCGGCGCTTATGTGGGCTGCTGCCCAGGAACAACCGGAAATGCTGCGTCTGCTGATTCAACATGGTGCTGAGCTGAATCAGCAAAGTGCAGTCAGGCTCTGGGAACGCCGAATCCTGTCTGAGCCCAGACCCAAGGACATGAACAAGGGCGGTTTTTATCCACTGCATTATGCTGCCAGGCAGGGTTGTAGCGAATGTATCGAGATTCTTGCTGAAGCCGGGGCTGATCTGGATGTGGTTGATCCGGACCGTGTCTCGCCGCTGAATCTGGCCCTGATCAACATGAATTTTGAAGCGGCGGCAGCGCTTATTGAAGCCGGAGCCGATGTGAACAGCTGGGACCTCTTCGGTCGTTCTCCTCTTTATAACGCGATTGATATGAATACCATTCCGGTTGGCTCACATCGGGATATTCCTTCCGGGGAAGCTATCGATGGCTATGATGTGGCAGTGCTGTTGCTGGAGCGCGGCGCCAATCCGAACATGCAGTTGAAGTTACGCCCGCCATATCGCAATGCCATTTATGACCGCGGCGTGGACAACCCGCTGTCCTACGGCGCGACTCCCTTGCTACGTGCTGCCCGGGCGGCCGATATCGAAGCCGTCAGGCTTCTGTTGGAGCATGGCGCGCTGGCGAATTTACCCAACGGGAAAGGACAAACACCGTTGTTGGTCGTTTCCGGCATCGACTGGTCACCCGCACCCACCCGCGGGCGTTATAAAACCGAAGCAGACAGTATTGAAACCATCAGGCTGCTGCTGGAAGCCGGTGCCGATATCAACGCCATCACCGGCGACCCAACACTGCCCCCGATTGCCGAAGAATATGAACTGTCGGTTACAGACATCATTGATCCCAACCTGATTCGCTACCGCCCCGAAGAAGACCAGGGTAATTTCACCCGAGCTTCCGGATTACATCCTGCGCAGCGTGGCGGGGTGGAAGTGGACGGTCAGACGGCATTGCATGCTGCTGCCAGAATGGGCTGGAACCAGATCATTCAATTCCTGATCGATAACGGAATCAGGCAACAGGTCATGGATGACAATGGCAATACACCGCTGGATCTGGCCATGGGTCGCTATGCACCGGACTACAACGCCGCACCTGCCTCTCCTTTATGGGACACGGTTCAACTCCTGCAGGAAAGCTGCCTGGCAGATGATAACTGCGTGCTGGCGGAGTCAGAGGAAATTCCTGGCCGGTAAATCTTTGTCTATCTCGTAATCCCGGGTATTTCAGGTGTAGATAAAAGCAGTCAAACGGACTCGGTGTAATTCTTTAAAGATTATTATCTTCTCAATCTTCTTTAGTATTTTCCTGGTTTCAGTCACTTGTGAAAATATTTTCATTTCATCCAGAGGATACGATTGTTTTGCAAAAAGGAGTTTTCCTCAGCACTTTGTATAGAAATCAGGTCGAATGGAAAAATTTGAATAGTCGATAAACTTGCAACTGGTGGAGGTGTCGGACAGCTAGCCGGTGATTCACGCCATGCAAGCGCTGCTGCCAGCCTTTCTTCTGTAATATCTCCCAATTCTTTACCTAGATCATCGGCAACAGAACAGCCCTGGATTGTCACCCCGATATCTCCGGAGTTTGCAGGAGTAAACCCGTCCGGGTAATCACCAAACCCGATATCGTTTACACCCTGAAACTGGATAGTAAAGTAGGTAGTGCCGCAATTATCCTGAGGATAGAAACCATATGGCTTGCCACAGGAAGTACTGCCAATCAGCACAACTTCAAGCCCTATCCCGGTTAGTGAATTTATAATTGATTCACTTGCTGAACAGGTTTCATTACCGGTAATTATAAAAACCCGGTTTAAATCAAGAGTCGGCAGGCTTTGGCCTGCAGGTTCTGAAAAGCCTATAGATTCATCGATAAACGGAATGGGGGTAATTGCCTGTTGGCTTACCGGATTAATTACCGGATGTTTATCATTGAATTGAGTAGTTTCGAATATACGTCCGCTTGTATTTGCATCCCCTGCAATCATATAGGCCAGTTGTGAGGCTATTGCCAGTAAACCCCCACCGTTATAACGTAAATCCAGTACCAGATCGGTTACTGAATCATCTGCTAAATCATTTACTGCATCAATCAAGGCACTTTCAGCAGTAGCGATATGTTCATTAAATACCAAATAGCCTACATTCCCGCCAGCTGTAGCAATTGTGTTTGTAGTTAGCACCGGTGAGGAGGCAGTGTTTTCAGAAGTTAAATCAATCTGCGGGTATGTCCCGGTATCCGCTTCTCCTGAAGCAAGCACACCGAAAGTGTGAGTCTGCCCGCTTGAGTCTGGAAACAAGGCAGCATTTATATTGTTGACTAACTCCTGTGTATTACCGTTAACCAAATCCTCTCCGTTGATTTCCATAATTCGCATGCCGCGCGTGATTCCGGCCAAGTGTGCTGAGGAGCCCGGTTCAACATAGGCAACATGAAGTTCCCGGGGAGGCGTAGGGCTTCCAAATATCCAATGAATGCCATATCCAAGACCGATGCCTGACTGAGAAAATTGTTCAAATTCCTGGGTCGGGACTGTGTAATGAAACTGGTCTTTAGGTGCCCCTGATGGAGTCACCGCATTGGTTTTTAGCGCATCAAAATAATCTGAGACTGTGACATCACTTGCTGGATTTATATCGGGAATTTCGCTATACCAGAGGTATGTTTCATTACTCCAGGATCGTAGCCAGTGTTTTTCAGTCAGAGTTGAGCCCTTGAAGTCATCATAGGTGATACTGTCACGAGGTGCTTCACAGGCATCTTTGAACTCACTCGATGGGCGAAATACTCCAGCTTGATAGCTGGTATTGATCGTAGCATCAACCACTGTGATGCGAAGGTTCAATAAGCTGTAGGCACCGCTGTTGGTATTGTAAGGTGCGACAAATATTTCCACTTCGTAGACGTTATCACCATTTGCGTCCTGTGGTTGATCAAAACTTGTATTAAAATCCTGAAGCTGCAAACTTCCGGTTAATGCATCCAGACTAAATAAGTCCGCATCCGCTCCTCCATTGATAAAATAAATCATTGCATTTTCATAGGTATTCTCCGCCTCGACCAAATAAATTGAGTCATCAATAAAATTATCGGGAAGAATCAGGTTCGAGGGAGATGTAATCACCGGCACCGCTGCTTCATCGATATCCGATACGTCTACACTGAAATTCAGTAAATTAAACCCTCCCTTACTGTCACTGGCCCGAAGAGTCAATTCATAAACATTATCCATATTCTGATCAACTGGGTTCTCATAATCCAGGGGGATGCGGGTGCTTAACTCGCCGGAAGCAGCATCGATACTGAAATATTCCAGATCGCCCTCAACAAGACTGTACGTGATTTGATCACCATCCGGGTCAATCGCTTTGGCAGTGTAAAAAACCTTGATTTTGTCATCGTCTGTAGAAGTCTCAGAACTTGATATAAATATTGGAGACCTGTTTGATAGCGGGGAACTTCCCTGAGTTAAACCTACTTTATTTAATATAAAAAATTCAGTTCCATTACTTGCAACAAGGTGCTCATCATGTTTTTTTAAATAAAAAGCCAGGGGAGAAATTCTGGTGCTGATTAATTTCAGGTTTCCTGGACTCGTTATCTGGTAGGTCAATAAGAGATTGTTAACATGATCCCGATAAACAATTAAATGTAGAAAGTTGTCATTTAGAATTATTTCACTGGGAAAATTTATATCTGAAATTAATGAAGTGGAACCAAAATTCTCTGACCCAACATTGACTATTCTGAGCCCATTTGAGTCCCCATCGTTATAAGCCGAATAGATAAATCCATTATCCACAGCAAAAGACTCGCCACTGCCAGAGGATAGGCTGGTGCGGTTATGCACAAGCATATTTTCCGGGGAAGTTATGTCTAAAACTGCAAGATCTCCATAGACATATAGCAGGTCATTTTGCACTTCCATATTAAAAGCCAGCAAATCATTGATAGTATCAAGAAGTAGTGGATTAAAAGGGTCTGAGACATCATAGGAAGAAACTGATTCATTATTTATTCCAAAACCAAAAAAACTCAGAAATAAATGATTATTTCCATCAGTCGCTATGGCATGTATGTCAGCATCATTAATTACCAGAGAGGCCGATAGATTAGATGAATCATCTAATTCTGCTACAAACAAGCCAACCTCATCTGTGGCGATATAAAGGTGTTCGTTCTCATAGGCCAACTGACTCTGGCCCGGTTCGGTCCCCAGATTCCTGAATACGACTTCATCCACAAGGGTGATTGTCAACGGATCACTGATATCCAGAGCCATAATCACAAGATTGTTGTCACTGGCACCAGTATCACTTCCAACGACATAAAGAATATCGTCATCAATCAATAAATCGTTCATTACCAAATGAACAAATGAATGCCTGTTTAACAGAAAATTACGAAAGTAGTAACTTTTTGACACCCCACGTAGAAATTGTCCAGACATGATTCTGAGCTCTTCCTGATTGTTCGTTAAAATGGCATTCAGGATTTCGTTTCGAGCAGCCGCTGAATCTTGCTGTAAGGAGCCAGCATTTAATCTGGGAGAGAAACTGAGCAAGTCTGAATTATCAATAATGTTATCTCCATTCAGATCTTCTCTTACAAGTTGTGCTGCAAATAAATTCAGTGAACTCAATATTTCATTTGCAGAGCTGCCGCCCGTCACCAAATCGGAGACATTCTGGTAAGCAACTTCGGTAAGGATATTTATCCTGAACTCACCAGCCAGAATATCCTCGCCGCTTATAAGTCCTCTGATTACACCTTGATTTGAAGTGGGCGTAGTATCGATATTTCCATCATCATTAACATCAATATCAAAACCGTTGCGAATAACAATTAGATACAGAAGGTTAGGGTTTACATTACAGTTTCTAAAATCCAGCACTCCGGGGCCAAGGTTTGAATTGGCTGAGCTTGTGGTTGTTGTACAAACCGGTGAAGAATTAAAACGACCCTCTTCATAAAGACCTGCATTTGCATCAACAATTGGGCCTAGAAGAGCCTGCCCGATTCCAGGAGCAAAAGTTGGCTCTGAAACCCGATTGGATGAACCACCATTATTTTGCGACCCGCTGCCAGTTGGCGTATTACCGGTTGACGAGGCGCCACCTCCTCCTCCACCACCGCAGGCAGTGAGCATTAGCAGTAAACTGATTAGAAGCAGGCGGAGGAAGAGGAGGGGTGGGTTGAGCATAAAATCCCTTTTTTATATTTATTATTCCAAATGTTGTCCCAAGAAGTCGAAAATAGATTATTTTCACCTTTGTGGCAAACATTTCTTTATGTTTTAGCGTTGCTCAGGCTTGTCGGTATGACTGGCTTCCCATACTCACTCGGGCACGGTATTTACGGCAGAATAAAAAACCCGGGGATTCACAGGAAAAGTAGGAAAAGTATAGAGGACACCCACTCTTTAAATTGCTGCCTTTGGAGCCATGTTTGATAATCCGCAGGACGCTCAATCTGTGATGTTTCCAGTTATGATGCTTATTATTGTGCCATTTTTACTGGCTTTTACAGTTGTCAATAATCCTGGCAGTACCTTGGGTCTGGTAGGATCCATGTTACCTTTTGCGGCTATTCTGGTTATACCGGCACGCATGCTGCTGATTGATGTGCCTGTCTGGCAATTTGCAGTAGCATTCCTGGTGAATTTTGTAACGCTTTATCTGGTTATTCTTTTGTGCGGAAAAATTTATCGTTTCACGACTCTGATGACGGGAAAAAGCGCTTCCTGGAAAGAAATCTATAAATGGCTTTAATATGAAGGCTAAGGGAAACGCTGATGAAAAGGCAAGCAGTGCTTAAGGTTTAAGCAGTTTGCGTAAGTGCTGTTGCATCTGCTTTTGGTTTATTTTTGAAGAGCAGCACCAAGGGTGTTGCGGCCATCACCACCCACATCATCAGCTTAAAATCATTGATATAGGCGATAGTCAGCGCTTGACGTGTTATTTCAGCGTCAAGCATCGCTAATACTCCTGCAGCATCAGCCATAATACTGGCAGGAACCTGTTGCCAGGAAATACCCAAGGAGGTAGCTGTAATATTCTCTGACAAATAAGCATGATTAATTTGCAGATTTCTCGTTAACATGACCGTCACAATAGAAACTCCTACGCTGCTACCCAGGTTTCTTACCAGGCTAAACAGACTGGCTGCTTCAGCACGAAGTCGAGGTGCCAGTGTGCTGTAGGCAATAGTGTTTAAAGGGACGAAAATAAAACCCAAGCCAAAGCCTTGTAAGGCGCCGGTCCATACCAAGGTGCCAGGTGGCACATAGATGGAAAAGAAGGTCATCGCGTAGAGTGATCCCATCGTACAAAGCATACCGAAAAAGATCAGGATTCTGGAGTCCATTCGATCAGTTAGTTTACCGACTATCATCATAGATACCATGATGCCCATGCCGCGCGGTGCCATCAAAAGTCCAACATCGATAACGGGGTAACCCATTAAATTTTGCATATAAGGTGGTAATAAAGCCATTGATGCCAACAATATGATGCCAACAAAAAAGATAAAGAAAAGACTGGTTAACATATTTCTATCTAGAAATATCTCCGGGCTTAAAAAGGGGTGTTTGGTTTTCCAGGTATGGATGCTGTACATCCATAAGGAAGAGCCGATCATGGCGGCATAAAACAGAATTTCTTTGGAAGAAAACCAGTCGACCTGTTCCCCCCGGTCGAGAATAAGCTGAATGCAGGCAATCATCACGCTAAGAGTAATAAAGCCAAAGCCATCGAAAGGGCGTTCCTGTCTCTCAGAATCTGGCATAAAGGCGATAACGCCAATTAAGGCCAACAGACCAATAGGAATGTTGATTAAAAACACCCAGCGCCAGTTATAGAATTCGGTCAGATAACCACCTAGCGTCGGACCAAGAATGGGTCCGATCATAATACCCATTCCCCATAAAGCCATGGCACTACCATGTTTTTCTTTTGGATTGATGTCGAGCATGATTGATTGTGAAAGGGGAATCATTGCGGCACCGCTGCAACCCTGAATAATTCTGAATATCACCATTTGTGATATTGAGGTGGCCATGCCGCATAAGATAGATGCAACAACAAAACCAATGATGGAAATTACCAGTACCTTTTTACGACCATAACGGCCACTCAGCCAACCTGTGGGCAAGGTCAGCAGAGCCGAGGCCAGAATATAAGAGGTAAGAACCCAGGAAATCTGATCCTGGGTGGCAGATAAACTGCCTTGCATATGGGGTAGGGCGACATTGGCAATCGTGGTATCCAGCACCTGCATGATGGTTGCGAGCATGATAGATACTGTTATCAGCCCGCGAAAAGGAACATTAATTGAATTTTGTGCAGTCACTTTTTAAGTTTCAGTCAGCACTGATCCATGGCAGGCTGCGGGTATGCTGAGTTTCAATTTTAACTTCAGCGCTCATTCCGCTTGAGAGCAGGGGTGAAGAATTCAATTCATCGAACTCAATATTAACGGTTATACGCTGTACAACTTTTACCCAGTTGCCGGAACTATTCTGTGCCGGTAATAAGGAAAATTCGGAGCCGGTTGCTGGAGTAATACTGGCGACTCTTCCGTGCCATATTTGATTAGGATAGGTATCAATGGTGATCTCTACGGGTTGCCCAATTTCAACATAGGTTAAATCGGTTTCCTTAAAATTGGCCTCTATCCAAAGATGCTGGTCATCAACCAGCCTGGCCAGGCTTGAGCCCATAATGATATTTTCACCTATATGGGGAGACACGTTAACTACTACTCCATCGGCAGGTGCTTTTATAGTGGTATAGCTTAAATTCAGTTCGGCTTGATCCAGTGCTGCCTTGGCTTTTCTGTATTGTGGATGCTCCACAGTAGGTAGTTCAGGATCAATGAGTTTCGCTGCAGCAACCAATAATTCCTGGTTAATTTTATCAAGGTCGTTTTTGCTTCTTTGCCATGCAAATTGAGCCTGGTCATATTGCACTGTAGAAATAGCATTTGTATTAAGCAGCTGAGTCATTCTTTGAAGTTCGTTCTGGTAGAAATTCATTTCTATTTCTGCACGGGCAATTTCAATCTGCTTGGTCTGATATTCAATTTTCTGACTTTCAATGTCTCGATAAATATTTTCCAATTCTGCCTCGGCTCTGGCTTTTTCAATAAAGTAGGGATATTCAGCCAAACGGAATAGCACCTCACCTGTGTTGACGGATTGATTATCCTGAACTTTGACATCGATTATTTTGCCGGAAATTTCGCTGCTGATCGTACTGATATTAGCTCTTATATAGGCGTTGTCTGTGGTCACAATGCGCCCTCCGTGCAGGTAAAGCCAAGCGCTGACCCCTGCAATAACGAGGGGACCTAGTAAGAGAACGGTGAATTTTTTGAGTAATTTAAAAAAATTCACTTGCTGCTTGCTCCTTTAGTTGCGCTCATTTTCATTTAGATTTCCTCTGATTTTATTCAGCATTTGCATGAGTTGGGTCTGCTCGTCAGTACTTAGCCCTCGTAAGGCATGAGTACGTATTTTTTTCCCAATCCCGGTGAGAGAAATGATCATGGGTTTGGCCTTGGTGCTGAGGAAGATTCTTTTAGCCCGACGATCATCGGGGTCATCACGTCGTTCAACCCATTCCCGGCGTTCCAGATTATCGAGATGTCTGGTCAGGGTGATGGGTTTAATATCCATAAAGTTAGCCAGCTCTTTTTGTTGCACGCCCTCATAGTGTCTCAGGTGTGCAAGCACAGACCACTGCGCTCTGGTCAGCCCGAGGTGTTGAGCCTGGCGATCAAACTCCCAGCGCAGCAAACGTGCAATATCATTTAGGATAAAGCCAAAGGTTTCAGATGGTTTATTTTTCATAGTTTGCATATTATAAGCTTGCTTACTAATTTTAAGCAATTCTTAGAGCTTAAGAAATTTACTTCTTTTGGAAAATTGCAGCGGGAAACGGTTAAATTCTTGAAAATCGGTGATGTGTTGCAGGGTGAAGTTAGCTTGGCTTAGTTGGAAAAGGGTTTTTATACTTCCTATACTTCTATTCCATCCGACAACCCTTATAGCGGTGATGCGAATGCACTCCCTGAGATCTGGAGTTACGGTCATCGCAGTCCACAAGGACTAGCCTTTCATCCTGAAACAGGTGACTTGTGGGAAACCGAGCATGGTCCTCAAGACGGAGATGAACTGAATATCATCGAAGCCGGCAACAACTATAGCTGGCCTGTTATCGGTCGTGGGGTTAATTATGGTCCTGGAACCCCTATTCACTCAGCAATAATGCGAGATGGGATGGAACAAGCGAAATTTTTCTGGGTACTATAGGTTCGCTCTATAGGTTCGCTGAGTGGGTGTCCTATAGGTTCTGAGTGGGCGTCCTATAGGTTCATAGGTTCGTAAGAATTTTGCTCTGTACTGCCTGTCTTTCCATGTCAGAACAGGCAGGGTAGTATTCATTAACTATAAAAAACGGGACCGACAGAATCCCGATCTATGCCTGTTCAATGAGCGGGTCAGAAAATAACAAGAACTGCTTTAGCCGAAGAACAATCAGGCAACTCAAGGGGAAAAATCCATGCGCTTATCTCGAGACCACCACGGTTTTCAATCGCTTTCATTGCTCTGCCTTGCAACATTAGTGCTGACACTGCTGATGAACCCGCAGACAGTCAATGCCCAGGCGACCCTGGAAGCTTTGGACTGGGCCTACGCCATCTCGCCGCCTTTCCCGCCTGAGGAAGATGATGGCACGCTGCATTCACTGCCCGGCACCGATTTACAGTTCACCCTTGATGAAGCACGTAACCGTTTTGGTCCGGCTGACTGGTATCCGCAGGATCATCCGGAGATGCCGGAAATCGTGGCTGTGGGTCGGGAAGAAGCCGGCATCATGGCCTGCGCTTTGTGCCATTATCCCAACGGGCAGGGCAAACCGGAAAATGCCAGTGTGGTGGGCCTGGAGCCGGAATATTTTATTCAGCAGCTGGAAGACATGAAAAATGGCCTGCGCCGCAGTGCCAATCCTGAGAAAGCCAATACCAACCTGATGATTGCCTTTGCCGCTTCCATGACCGAAGAAGAAATTCAGCAGTCTGCTGAATACTTTGCTTCCATGGAATGGCGCCAGTGGATAGAAGTCGTGGAAACCGATACGGTACCGCTGACCTTCCGGCGTGGCGGTCTGCATATTCCCCTTGAGGGAGATGAAGCCGGCACAGAGCCGATCGGACAACGTATCATTGAAATGCCGGTGGATCCGGAAGGCACCGAGTTATGGCGTAATCCGCGCGCCGGTTTTCGGGCCCTGGTGCCGCCTGGTGCAGTAGCCGCCGGGGAAGAACTGGCCACTACCGGTGGCAATGGCATAACAGTTGAGTGCAGTATCTGTCATGGTGAAAATCTGCAAGGGCTTGGACTGGTCCCGCCTTTGCGTAATCGTTCACCCAGTTACCTGGCCAGGCAGTTGTTCGATTTCCAGCAGGGTACCCGGCAGGGTGCCTGGGCACCATTAATGGATGCGGTAGTTGAAAACCTTAGCGGGGAGGACATCATCAACCTGACCGCGTATCTGGGTTCTCTGCCTGCGGAGCCGGAAGATTAATTTCCGGTGTCGGAGTAAATCGCAGTTTTACTCCGACAGCTGCTGACTACTCTGACCATTCCCAGACAAAATTGTCCCGGTTCGGCATTTCCACTTGCGGCAGTGAGCTGGCATTCATCACGGCATCTTCATCAACGATCGCATTCAGATACAGCAGGAAAGCCGTGAGGGCGTAGACCTCGTCATTATTCAGGGAGCCCGGAAGCTGGTAGGGCATGGCCCGGCGAATATAGTCGAACAGGGTTGTTGCGTAGGGCCAGTAAGATCCCACTGTTTTAACCGCTGAGCCGGATGCCAGACTGTCATGCCCCCCAACCAGGCGGTCATTGGTCGTGCCTTCCCCTTCAGCGCCATGGCAGGCAATGCAATGGGTCATATATACAGAACTTCCCTGTTCGACGCTGCCGGAACCTGCTGGCAGATTTTCGCCCTCCGGTGAGATGCTGATATCCCAGCCGGCAATTTGTTCTGCAGTGGCTGGAATACCCAGCCCCGGGCTTTCCTGTGCGTTTGCTAGTTGACTGGCTGCAAGCAATAACAGGGCAAGGGAAAACCTGATCTGAGCTTTCTTAAGCATAAACATTGTAGACCTCCCCGGAATCACTAACCTGCCAGGATTGAATCGCGTGATAATGATAGATGGCTTGTGGGCCGCGTTCATTCATCAGCGTGTCACGGCTGGGCTGAACTGCCCCTGTTTCATCAATGGCTCGACTTTGCAGCACTGCCGGTCCGCCATTCCAGCGCCACGGCATGCGAAAGCGGGTCAGGGCTTTTGGCAATACCGGATCACTCAGTTCGGCTTCCGCCCAGGTATTGCCGCCATCGGCTGATACTTCCACTCGACGGATACGGCCGGCTCCGGTCCAGGCAATGCCGGAAATCTGGTACAGGCCCGGTCCCTGCATCGTTTGTTCACCGGAGGGAGAAGTAATTACCGACTTCACTTCCATCGGAAAGGTAAACAGACGTGAACTACCGTCAGCCTGCAGGTCGGAATATTTCGAAGTTTCATCGCGGGTCATGGTCGGCGCATCAGTGACTTTGATACGACGCAGCCATTTCACACTCATGTTGCCTTCCCAGCCTGGCAGGAACAGTCGCATGGGATAGCCGTTGCCCGGACGCAGCCGTTCACCGTTCTGGTAAATGGCGACAATGGCATCATCCATGATTTTGCTTAAAGGCACACTGCGGCTCATCATGGCGGCGTCGGCGCCTTCGGCCAGAATCCAGGAAGCCTCGGGCTGTATTCCGGCTTCATCAAGCAGGATGGAAAGCGGCACGCCGGTCCATTCACTGCAGGATACCAGGCCGTGGATGCCCTGGGCCGTTGCCCGGGCAGGCTGGGGCGCATTGAGCGCAGCACTGTTGCCGGAACATTCCAGAAACTGGATGCGGGAAACCAGCGGATAACGGCTGAGCGCTTCCAGATCAAATATCAGGGGTCGGTCAACCAGGCCATGAATCAGCAAACGGTGTTCAGCCGGATCAATGGCGGGAATGCCGTTGTGGTGTCTTTCGAAATGCAGGGCGCTGGGCGTAATGATGCCTTCCAGGCTGGACAGTGGAGTTCTGGAAGAACCGGCGCCAAGGGCCGGAGGACGACTGCCAGTGGTTCGCAACACATCGGCTTCAAATTCAGATCGGTTGCCATATGTTTGTAAAGGCGCGCCGGGTACCTGACTCCAGGGATCAATTTCCGGGGGCGCTGCCTTGGCAGTCAGGAAGGCTCCGCCTGCCAGTAAGGTACCGGACCTTAAAAAGGCACGGCGGTGTAAAAGACCATTGCCAGCGACTTCCTGTATTTCGTTTTGGGACGAGTCTTTTTGCTTCATGGGGTGAACCCTTGTTATTTTTTCTCGGGGAGGATTAATACTGCCATTGTAGAGGCTCCAGTGCAGCATGCAATTACAAAAACGCTGAGTTTTCAGCAGGCAGTCACAGGAAATTATTTTATAAGAGGGTTTGCCTGAACGGCCTGATAACGGTATCGTTTCACGCTGGTCGTAACAAGAATTCTCTATGAGCGAAATCAACAGTTCTGCACCCGGTGCTGCATCTTCTCCACAGGCTGCTCCCCAACAGCGTGAACGCTGGGGTTCCCGTATCGGTGTGATCCTGGCGGTGATGGGCAGTGCCGTAGGTCTGGGTAACTTTTTGCGTTTCCCCGGACAGGCCGCCCAGTACGAAGGCGGAATGTTCATGATTCCCTACTTTATTGGCCTGCTGGTGTTGGGAATTCCCCTGGCCTGGGCCGAGTGGAGCATGGGCCGTTTTGGTGGAGGCCGTGGGTTTAATTCTTCCCCTGGCATATACCGGACCATCTGGCGTAATCCTGCTGCGCCCTACGGGGGCATTGTCAGCATGACCGTGCCGGTTATCATTTATATGTATTATGTTTTCCTGGAAGCCTGGTGTCTGGCCTATGCCTGGTTCATGATTACCGGAGACCTATCGCTTGGGACAGAACAGGGAGCCTACGTTGATTTCTTCACAACCTTCACCGGCGCCGGTCAGGACGGCTTCCTGATGGGTGGTGGGGTCAGTCCCGCTGTGATTGCGCTGGCTATCTGTTTTCTGCTGAACTTTTTCCTTATTTACCGTGGACTGCAACGGGGTATTGAACGTTTCTGTCTATATGCCATGCCCCTGCTGATCGTCTGTGCCCTGCTGGTACTGGCGCGTGTACTGACGCTGGGAACACCCAACCCTGACACGCCGGAATTGAACGTGGTCAATGGTCTGGGATATATGTGGAATCCGCAGACCCAGGATGGCTCGATATTTTCGAGCCTGTTTAACGGTCAGATGTGGTTGCAGGCAACCGGGCAGATATTTTTCTCGCTGTCTGTTGGTTTCGGCATCATCATTACCTATGCCAGCTATCTGCGACGGGATGACGATATTGCGCTTTCGTCCCTTTCCTCCAATGCCGGCAACGAATTTTGCGAGGTCGCTCTGGGCGGCATGATTGTTATCCCGGCCGCGTTTGTCTTTCTGGGTTCCGCCGGGGTTGACGGACAGGGGACTTTCGGACTTGGCTTTATGGTCCTGCCCCAGGTATTCACCATGATGCCGGCCGGACAGATTATCGGCACGCTGTTTTTCTTTTTATTATTCCTGGCGGCAGTGGCCAGTTCATTGTCGATGTTGCAGCCGGCCATTTCCTTTATGGAGGAAGGTCTGCAGATCGGGCGCAGGGTTTCGGTGAGTATTCTCGGTCTGATTACCCTGATCGGCAGTTTTTTCGTGGTGTATTTTTCACAGAACCTGATGGCCCTGGATACCATGGATTTCTGGGTCGGTACTTTCGGTATTTATATTCTGGCAACTTTCCAGGTGATTCTGTTTGGCTGGGTGCTGGGAATCAATCGGGGTATGGGTGAACTGCAACGTGGTGCCAGTATCAGAGTCCCGGCCTTTGTTGGCGTCATGCTCAAATATGTCTGCCCGACTTACCTGATAATCATATTCATGATCTGGATCTATCAGCAGACCACCGCGGAAACCGGCAACTATTTCCGCACTCTGGCTGAAAACAATGTTGCCCAGATGACAGTTGGATTTATTATTGTGATTGCAATTTTCTTTACCCTGCTGATCCGTCAGTCAGTGATCAACTGGCAGCGTCGTGAACGTGGCGAAGGCAGTAGCTGCGCCTCCTGTCAGCTGGATGTCTCGGGAACACTTTCCTATGAGTGCCCGCAATGCGGAGAGCCTTTGCCTGCACTTGCCTCGCACAGTACAGGAGGATCGGCATGACCTTCAGTGGCTGGATCATCATGCTGTTTTCAGTGAGCTTTGTGACCTGTCTGCTCAGCTGGTGTATCTATAAGGTAATAACGACACCGGATTCCAATGAGCATATACACAGCCCTTCCGACATTGATACGCATGATGACGATACCTGAGCAAGATCGCAGGATGTCCGATTAAAGTCTGCCCCAATTAACCCTACCCCCGGACAGGTGGGGGAAATTATTTCATGGCGGCGGGTAAGCGAGTCGGTGCCAGCAGTTCATCCTGATCAGGCAAATTGAGTGATGAGTTCTGGTCTGTTTCATCTTGTGGAACCCTGTGTGCATTCAGGGTCATGGCCAGCAAGGTGTAATAACCGATGATTCCGGTCAGCTCGACCAAGGCCTTGGCATCCATGACCGTCATGGCATTGCGGTAAACCCTGTCGCTGACGTTTCCATATTCGAGTATTTCCCGGGTAAATTCATATACAGCTATTTGCATCGGGTCTTCAAAAGCAGGGACCTCCGCCTTGCGTATGGCTTCAACAATGTAAGCGTTCAGGCCGGTCTCCCGGGCAATGCCGGCATGAATTGACCACTCTTGCTGACAGTTCCAGTAACGTCCGACACAAAGAATCACCAGTTCACTGACAGTGTCAGGAAGATCGGTATCGTAACGGACGAACTCACCGAGTAACTGGGTCCGGTCAGCCAGTTCAGGTGAATGCAAAAGTGCCCGCATGGGCGCGACGATTTTTCCACGTTTACCACTGACAATCCTGTCACACACTTTTTGCTGAGCCTCGCTCATCCCATTTTCATCGACCATTGGGATGCGTAGCGTATTGTGTTTTTCTTGTTCAGATGACATAACTTTCCTTCTGTCCCTTGCAAACCACACCTGGAATGAACAGGGTGAAAATGGATTAAGGCTTTTAATAGCATCAGCCGTATCCTTGAGGCTTCAGGTTTATAGAACATCAGTATTTGGATTACAAGCAGTGAGGCAGGAATATGCCTGAAGCAGTCTGTATCACTTCTATAAGGCCAATAAAGCTGCTATTTTTCTTTTTTGTTCGAGTTTCCGGGTTCAAATTCGGAACCGTCGGATCTATTTGATAATGCAAGTCTGAGAACAATACAGTAATTTCAATACAAGCCAGGGCTGATTGATGGTCTTCCTCATTCAATTCAAAAAATCCAGTTCCCCTTTAATTTTGAATTGGCAGATTAGTCAGAATTCATATCAAATTACTATGACACCCTTTGATTTACGGATGAGCTCATGAATACCACTGCTGCCGTAGAACCAGATCAAGGCCTTTCGCAGGAAAACCTCAATCCTGCCCAGCAAGTGGACATTGAGTATCTCGGGCTCGACACGCAAACCATAAAAGATCTGGAAATATTTGAATCCAGTACCGGCGGACAAAGCCTCTTTGATCTTTGCAACTATACGCGCAACAAAAAAGGCGAAGCAGTTTTACGCAGGAGAATGCAGCATCCCTGGACAGATAAAACGCATATAGAACAAACCCAGGCAGCCATTGCCTTTATTATCGCCAAACGCCAGGCCTTCAATCACCTGCCTTCTTTTGTCACCACTGAAACCGTTGAAGATTATTTTTACGGCATCCTGCCGCTGACCAGCGACAATGTCATCGAGTTCAGTATCGGCGTGCTGGAAATGCGCTTTGGTGACCCGCGAAGTTACGGCAGGATTCTGCGCGGTGTGCATATTACCTGCGAACTGGTGAATGCCCTGCAGAAGATCATCAAAAATCCGGAGCTGGAATCTGCCCAGGGAGAACTGGCACCTTTAGTGAATGAGATGAAAGCCCTGCTTGCGCACAAAAAACTTCTCAGCCTGCCGGATAAAGAAACCTGGAACATGAATTTCTGGACCGTAATGCGCATCGATCAGATTTTCCGGGTCTATGCAAAATCTGCAGTTCATCGGCTACTGCAGATTATCTATGAAATTGATGCCCTGGTTGCCCTGGCGGATGTGACCCGTAAACATGGTTTTAATCTGCCACAGGTGGAAGACAGGCCATTGTTTATGCAAGGTGAAGATCTTGTGCATCCCTTTATCAAGAATCCCGTACCAAATCCGCTGAAACTTGACCAGGAAAAGAGAATGCTCTTTTTGACCGGGCCTAATATGGCGGGCAAGACCACCTACATGCGGGCCTGCGCTGTTTCATATTATTTTGCCCATCTGGGTATGGGTGTTCCGGCCAAATCGTTTCGTTTTTCCCCGGCGCAGAAACTCTTCAGTTCGATCTCACTCAGTGACAACCTGAATGACGGAATAAGTTTTTTCCGCGCCGAAGCCCTGAGGATGAAAGATATTGCTCAGGCGATAGCTGATGGTTATCGGGTCATTGGATTGATGGATGAGCCATTTAAGGGAACCAATATAAAAGATGCACTGGATGCCTCCCAGCAAATCCTCAATCGTTTCGCGGAAAAGCAGGATTGCCTGTTTATTTTCTCCTCACACCTGATTGAGCTCAGTGAAAACATCATCAATAGTGAACAGATTGACTGCCGCTATTTCGAAGCCGGGGAACAGGAAGGTGAATTGCAGTTTGAATATATCCTGGCAAAAGGCGTCTCTACACAGCGACTGGGCATGCGGGTGTTGGAAGAAGAGGGGGTTTTTAAACTGCTGGATAAAAACCGGGAATAAATTACTACCCCTCTTGCACTGCTTAAAACTTGCATATCTATTGCCATTGTTCTGTGCTAGAGTGCGCGCACGGTTGAATCAGAAGAGCATTAGTACTCCCCGTTTCAACCAGTGCATGATCTTTAGCGTTAAGGTCTTTTTCAGGAAAACTTCAGAAACAACTGCAGCTTCCCTGGTACTTGTTCCTTCTCTACTCTTGTCGCTGTAGTCCCAGTTCAACCCTGGATGCAGCTCACATCAGTTCCTATCGAATGCACACTCGTGCAGCCTGACAATAGTCCGGCCGTTAATTTAACTCAATCATATTTGCTGTCTGACAGCTGCGATAGAGTATGGCAATTCGTTTTGCCATTTCGATTACTTATATTTGGAAAACCATGAATTTTACTACAATTGGATTAAAACAAAGCCTCGTCAATACTGTTGAACGAACAGGCTATACCATCCCAACTCCAATACAGGCGGCATCCGTGCCGGCTATATTAAGCGGCAAGGATGTGCTGGCTGCCGCCCAGACGGGCACCGGAAAAACCGCCGGTTTTACCCTGCCCATGCTGCAATTACTTTCAGCGAGCAAAACACAGCTCGCCAACAAACAGGTGCGTGCGCTGGTGCTGACTCCGACCCGTGAACTTGCTGCGCAGGTTCATGAAAGTGTCCTAACCTATGGTAAAGGCGAGTCACTGAAAAGCGCTGTTGTCTTTGGCGGCGTAAACATCAGTCCGCAACGCCGGGCATTGGCTGAAGGCGTCGATATTCTGGTGGCAACACCGGGAAGACTGCTGGACCTTTATCAGCAAAAGAACGTCAAGCTTGATGCCGTTGAAATCCTGGTGCTGGACGAAGCAGACCGTATGCTCGACATGGGTTTTATCCATGACATCAAACGGATACTGAATCTGCTGCCCAAAGTGCGACAGAACCTGATGTTTTCGGCGACCTTTTCCAATCCGATACGGGAACTGGCAAAGAAAATCTGCCATCAGCCGGTAGAAATAGACGTGGCGCCAAGAAACTCAACACTGGAAGCAATATCCCAGCAGCTTTACCATGTTGGCAAAGAAAAGAAGATCGCTTTCCTGTCACAGTACCTGAGTGGACATGCTGACCAGGCGCTGGTATTCAGCCGTACCAAACACGGCGCAGATAAACTCACTAAAAAGCTCAAGCAGGCCAATATCCAGGCTTCCGCCATTCACGGTAACAAGAGCCAGAATCAGCGTACCAAAGCCCTGCAGGATTTTAAGGAAAATCGTGTTCAGGTGCTGGTGGCGACTGATATAGCTGCTCGCGGAATCGATATCGACCAGTTGGCACTGGTGGTCAATTTTGATCTGCCCCAGGTTGCGGAAGATTATGTACACCGAATTGGCCGTACCGGCCGGGCCGGTGCAACAGGTCTGGCGGTATCACTGGTCAGTCCGGATGAGCGTAAACAGCTGCGTGCGATTGAAACTCTGCTGAAACAGCAAATTCCGGTGATGGAGATTGAGTTTGATCTGGGGGAGCAGCTTACGCAGGCTCCGGTATCAGAAGCCGAACATAAGCCGGCAAACAATTCGCGCTCCAGACATCAAAGAAGAAATCCCCATGCCAGGCAGGCCCAGGGTAACCCGGAGCAAAAACGCCCTGGAAAACGTCGCCGCCGACCTGCGGAAAATTCGCAAAAGCCGGGCGGATCAGGAAATGCAAAAGCAAAGCAGCAGGCTGCAAGCGGCCAGCGTGACAATACCAAACGCAGTGGAGTCGGGCAGGCATTTCAAAGTCTGTTTCGATTTAACTGAAATTACTGAATAATACTGGCCCATGATTGAGCCCATATTACTGACGGCAACCCAGATCCTGACTTACGAACAGGGTAAGCTGCTGACCAATGCCAGCGGGTTTTTCTTTGAGCGTGATGGACGATTGTTCCTGGTGACCAGTCGGCATGTGGTACAGGACGAACCAAGCCAGCATAATCCGGACCGGATTGAGATACAGTTTCATGTGGATCTCGATAATGCTGCTGACATTATTAACTTTTCAATTCCCCTGTTTCAGAACGGCCAGGCTGTCTGGCGACAGGGGATTGATAATGCCGGTGAAATCGATGTCGCGGTAATTGAGATTGACAAGGTCGCCATGCCGGTAACGGCAGTTTATCTTGCCTTTACTCCGCAGCACATGCCCGGAAGTTTTGAGGAAGTGGCTATTGGCACTTCCATGCTCATTATTGGTTTTCCCCTGGGATTTCACGATACCCTGCATTACTTTCCGATTGCCCGACATGCATCCAGTGCCTCCAGTTTCAGGCTGCGTTTTCAAGGACAGGGCTATTTTCTCACCGATGCCAGAACCCATCGTGGCATGAGTGGCGCACCGGTAGTGATGCGTGACAAGAGCAAATCTTCAGCCTCTGCGCCTCTGCCCTGGAAATTGCTGGGAATTCATTCAGCGCGCCTGGATGTCGGAACCCGGGATGTTGAGGTTGATGAAGCCCTGGGACTGAACTGCGCCTGGTTTGCTGACATTCTGCTGACACTGACTAAAAATTAAGCCCTTTGATTCCTGCCCCGTTGATTCCCTCACGCTGACAGAAAATTAAGCACAAACAGGTCCTGAGGCCTATCGACAAACCTCAGCTTTGCGTATCATCGCAGCTCAGGATTTATCTGCTATAAATAAATTTATTCATGATTTCATTACAGGGCATTTCACTGCGTCTTGGCAGTCAACTTTTACTTGAGGAAGTTGATCTGACTGTCTATAGCGGACAGAAAGTCGGCATCATCGGTCGCAATGGTACCGGCAAGACCAGCCTGTTCAAATTATTGATGGGCGAGCTGAGCGCAGATGCCGGCCAGCTGGATATGCCCAAAGATCTGCGTAAATCCCAGATGTTGCAGGAAACCAGAGGCTCAAGTCGCAGTGCTGTGGATTATGTAATCGATGGCGATAGCAAATTCCGCCAGATAGAAAAACAGATTGCTGCGGCAGAACAGGCCAAAGATGATCACCGGCTGGCCCATCTGCACGCCGAGCTGGATCTGCATGACGGCTGGACAATTCAGAACCGGGCCGAGCAGTTACTTTCCGGTCTGGGCTTTCCACCGGAAGATTTTGATCGAACTGTCAAAGAGTTTTCCGGTGGCTGGCGTATTCGCCTGAATCTTGCCCAGGCGTTGATGACTCCCTCGGATTTATTGTTACTCGACGAGCCCACCAACCACCTGGACCTGGAAGCGACTTTGTGGCTGCAGCAATGGTTATTGCGTTATCCGGGTACACTGCTACTGGTTTCCCATGACCGCAGTTTTCTTGATGTGGTGGTCGGACACATTGTCAGTTTTGAAGGCAGGAAGCTGTACCTGTATCGCGGTAATTATTCTGATTATGAAAAACAGAAAGCCGAACGTCTGGCCCAGCAACAGGCCGAGTATGAAAAACAGCAGACCAGAAAAAAGGAAATTGAAAACTTCGTGCGGCGTTTCAGGGCCAAGGCGTCCAAAGCACGGCAGGCACAAAGCCGCCTGAAAGAGCTGGACCGGATGGTGGACATTGCCCCGGCTCATATCGATTCGCCTTTCCATTTCCACTTTCTGGAACCGGCCAAACTGCCGCCCAGCCTCCTGGCCTGTGACAAAATTGCTTTTGGTTATGACGAGCCGCTGATTGAAAACTTCTCCATCAACGTACGCAGTGATTCACGTATTGGTCTGCTGGGAGCCAACGGCCAGGGCAAGTCGACCCTGCTGAAAGTCCTCAATGGTCACTTGCCTCTGCTGGCCGGTGAAATAAACCGCAATGATCATCTGCGTATCGGTTACTGTGCCCAGCACCAGGTTGATGAACTGGATATTTTTGCCACGCCCATGCAATTGATTCAGCGACTTGATGAAAAAGCCCGTGAACAGGAAATCCGTAATTTTCTTGGCGGTTTTGACTTCCGTAATGACCGGGTCACAGAAACCATCGAGCATTTTTCCGGCGGTGAAAAATCACGCCTGGCCCTGGCACTGGTAGTCTGGCAAAAACCGAATCTCCTGCTGATGGATGAACCCACCAACCACCTGGACCTGGAAATGTGTCATAGCCTGACAGTTGGCCTGCAGGAGTTTTCCGGAGCCATGATCGTGGTGTCGCATGACCGTCATCTGTTAAGCAATACCGTTGATCAGTTCCTGCTGGTCAAAGACGGCAAACTGGATTACTTTGACGGGGACCTGAATGATTATGAAAAACTGTTACTGAAAGAAAGTAAAACAGACAACAATACTTCAGCGCAGGGTGCTGATAAATCAAACAGGCTCAGCAAAAAGGAACTTCGCCAGCAGGCTGCGGAACAGCGTAATCAGCAAAAATCATTACGCGCCCAGGCGGCCAGGCTGGAAAAAGCCATGGAACAGAACCAGAAGCAACTCGCAGATATTGAAGCAAAGCTGGGCGACACTTCCCTGTATGAAGATACACAGAAGGATCAGCTCAATGAGCTGTTACAGCAACGCGCACATTTGCTGAATGAAAAAGATAAGCTGGAAGAAGAATGGCTTGCGGCAACGGAAGCGCTGGAAACCCAACAAGCCTGACTGTCAGCCGAATATGCTAAGGACCAGGTAGGCTGTGTACAGTCCATAACAAGCCAGCAGTGCGGCTCCCTCGAAACGATTTATCCGTCCCACACCCTTGAACCCGTATCCGATAACAAACAGTGACAGGGTCAATGCGCCCATTACCAGCATGTCGCGATTGAAAACCTCCGGCCCCACAGCCAGGGGTTGAATCATGCCGGCAATGCCTACCACTGCCAGGGTATTGAACAGGTTTGAACCAAGCACGTTTCCCAGGGCTATGTCATGCTCACCCTTGCGCGTGGCAATCAGTGAGGAGGCCAGTTCCGGCAGGGATGTCCCGACTGCAACAATGGTCAGTCCGACAAGCAGGTCACTGACACCGAAGAGGCTGGCGATTTCCACCGCGCCCCACACCAGAATGCGTGAGCTCACAATCAGCAGCACCAGACCCAGCACCAGCCAGAAGAATGAACGGCGGATCGACATGCCTGATGTGGCCAGCTCCTGTTCCATCTCATTTCCCAGGGCATCCGGTTTTTTCTTGAAGCCCAGCAGGATAGTCCAGCCGATGACGCCAGTGAAAACCAGCAGCAAAATTACCGCATCTACTCTACTCAGCATCCCGTCCCTGATTTGCCAGGCAGCCAGCAGCGTTACCGCAACCAGAAGGGGCAATTCCTTGCGCAGAACCTGTGAATGTACCGCAATCGGGCTGATGAGCGCTGTGAGACCGAGGATCAGGGCAATATTGGTGATGTTGGAACCATAGGCATTGCCGAGCGCAATACCCGGATTACCCTGCGATGCAGCCAGCGCGGAGACCACCATTTCCGGTGCCGAGGTACCAAAACCAACCACGACCATACCGATGAGTAATGGCGGCATGCCGAAATAACGCGCACTGGAAGCTGATCCCTCGACAAAGCGGTCAGCACTCCAGAGCAAAAGAACCAGGCCAAAGATCAGTGCGAGTAATGGAACAATCATTTATACCCCGGATTACTCAAATAACCGGCAATTGCGCCAGATAGACTACGAAAATATAACGCAGGCACTTGCCGATTCCAGTCAGTAACACAAAAATTCCAAAGCGTACACGCATGATTCCTGCTACCAGAGTCAGGGCATCCCCGCCCACCGGTGCCCAGGCCATCAACAGTGTCCACTTGCCATAGCGTTGAAACCACTTTTGTGCAGAAGCGATCTGCTCACGGCTGAAATAAAACCAGCGCCTATCCTGAAAGTGCAGCAGATAAAGGCCCAGTAACCAGTTCACCACAGCGCCAAGAGTATTGCCGACGGTAGCAACCATGACCAGTAACAGCGGGTCTCCACCCTGCTGCAGCAGGGCATACAGCATGAACTCGGAATAAAACGGCAGGATGGTGGCTGCCAGGAATGCGCTGGCAAACAGTAAGGTAATGCCAATCATCTCTGTTGCTCTTTTGCCTTGCCAACCAGCCAGCGAAACAACGCGAGCTGGGAGGGAAGGTAGCATAAATATTCAGGGTGCCACTGCACGCCAATGAGCGAGCTGCGGTCCTGATGTTCAATCGCCTGTACGATCTGGTCCAGATCCCTGGCTGTGACCTGTAAATTGTCTCCCAGACGGTCGATGGCCTGATGATGCAGACTATTGACCCGCATCCTTTTTCTGGAAGTGCATGCAGCCAGTAATGAATCACTGTTTATACTGATACGTTTGGTAGGCAGTATTCCGCGTCGGTTATAGGTGAGTTTGCGCATCGGTCGAATATCCTGATGCAGGTTGCCGCCCAGGGCGATATTGATCAATTGTGCGCCGCGGCAAATGCCCAGCACCGGAATTTTTTTACCGATAGCCCGTTTAATCCATTGCAATTCCAACTGGTCACGCTCGGCATCAATTTTTACATCCCTGGTGATATCACCGTCGTAGTGCTCGGCGCTGATATCATCACCGCCGCCAATAATTAATGCCTGCAGATGCTCTGTGAAACCTGGTTGCCGGGTACTGATACGCACAGCCTCAGCTCCTGTCAAAGCCAGGGCCAGGCGGGTACACCACCAGGATGGCGACCAGTGTTTGGCATTTCCTGTTACACCCACTCGCGGTCTTGTAGCCATTGCTGTAAATATTTCACCCATTTTGTACGCTTGACGCCCAGTATGAGACGGTGTCGATCCAGATAGTTTTCCGTCAGTTCATTCAGGGCCTGTGTATCACTGGCCAGATTTTCCAGCACTGTCCAGATATTCCATGGTTCCGACAGATACCAATCGGGCCGGTCAATTTCACAATTCGGCAGGCGGTAATGAAAGGTTTCCCTGGCACCGATACGTTCATCATCGATTACTGCTTTAACCCGTTCGGTATCAATTGCAGAAAACAGGGGTAACATATCCAGCGCCCGGTTTCGCGTTGCATTGTGCTCCAGGTAATCATCTATCAGCTTGTCCATCGACTGCGGTGGTTTACTGAGCAGGTTGCGGACATATTTTTCCGGATAAAGATCAACATAGGGAGAAATTCGCCGGGTCATGTCTACGCTGTGGGCTTTGACCAGCCACCACTGCAAGAGGCAAAAGGCCCGCAGATAATTGAGCACTGTGGATAAATCCAGGACCGCTAATTCGGTATTGATATGCACGCCATACGCGGCAATGGGTGAGCCTTCCGTCCCCTGGGCGCCAGCCTTTCTGAGATTTCCAACAATCGTGTCGCAGTAAGACAGTTGATCAAAACGCAGCGGAGGGAAGACTACTTCCAGCGGCACAACCAGGGCGGCAGAGTCCCGCAGAAAAGTAATCCACTGTTGCTCGTCTTTGCCATTGTCAGCGGTGTTTTTTAACGCGGTCCAGTCCAGCTCGATTTTGAATTTGCCGAATTCAGGCGCATTGAAGGTCCACTCAACTTCAGATTGTTTTGTCAATTCACCCGTGAGGGACTGCTGCAGGGCCCGAGCGGCAGAATCGAAATCCATGCCGGTAAATTCCAGTTCAAAGCCTACACGGCGTGCTTCTCCATTCGCACGATGTTCAAGGGGTAGGGAGCGATAACTCATGGGCTGATTCTACACTATCGCCCTGCGGATCATGAATTCATGCAGCAGGCATTCTTCCTAAATTGTCACAATTGCGTGTAAGATTGGGGGAAAACCAGAACAAGTCAGAGGGCATTATGTGCATTTGCGGAGATCATCCTGATCAAACCAGAACTTTCATCAATGCAGGTTTATCCAGGCGTCAATTATTAAGAGGCAGTGCAGCTGCGGTTTTATCAGGCGGGGCTGCAGCCATGCTGGGGCAGCAGGCGCTTGCGCAGCAGGCAGGTTCAGCTGCAGGACAAAGCAGTTATACCCCGCCCGCGGGAGCGCAAACCTTTCAGGAGCATGAAGTTATTTTCTGGGGTCGCGGCGAGGATGTCTCTGAGCAGGCTGCAGCCGAAATTGCTGCAGAACGACAAACAAGCAGTCGTACCGCCGGCATGCAGTTTCGCGCCCAGGTCAGCTACCAGGATTCACTCAGTATGGAAACACTGACCCTGAAACCGATTCATCCCCTGCAGGTGGTGATCCAGAATGAGGCGGTGCAGGTCTGTTACTCGGCCGCTTACCAACTTAATCGCTCACGCTTTCAGGACAATGCTGTGGTCGCAGGCCATGGTGGTGTCGGTCGTGTCATCGAAGTCGGTTCTGCCGTGAAACGGGTGCAGGTCGGGGATCGCGTGATTCTTTCGGCCACACCCAATTGTGGTTTATGCGGGCAATGCCTGCGTGGTAATGGGGATAACTGTGTGGTGCGCCTGCCGGCACTTTCCTCGGCGACCATGTCTGACGGCACGCCAGTGTATTTGACTGCGCCAGTGATGGGGCCGGCCGGACATTCTGAAATTCTGATCGCCGATGAAGAATGGGTGGTGCCGGTCTTTACCGATCTGCCCGCCGATGAACTGTCGATGTTAATCTGTGCACCGGCTGTTGGTCTGGGTATCACGACTGTCAAACACCCGATTGAAGTAGGCTCTGATGCGGTGATTTACGGCCTCGGGCCGCTGGGTATGGGTGCCGTGCAAGGCGCCAGAATCCAGGGTGCAGAAAAGATTATCGGCATTGATCCGATTTCCTATCGCCGGGAACTGGCTATGCAAATGGGCGCTACACACGTACTGGATCCCAATGATTATAGTGAGAGTGGGCTGGTTGATGCGGTCATGGCACTTACCCCCGATGAGGTCGCTGATAACGGGAGTTATAAGCGGCACTACCTGGGTGAGCGGCAACACGGTGCGCTGTATGCCATCGAAGCAACAGCCACATCCCAGTATCCCCATGCTCCGGGCGTTGAGATGGCCCCGGAAGATGTGAATATCTTCGAGCAGGTCTATGCTTCGGTGCGTCCCGGCGGTTATGTAACCAGTGCGGGTTTTCCGCGCGGCGATGTCAATTCCCGCCTGGTAGCCTGGAGCAACAAAACCATTTCCGGTGGTAATTTCCCCGGTCTGAACGTGCTTAGTGATCTGCCGAAGTTTATCAATCTGGTTGAGCGCGGCATGTTTGATGCGCGAGCGATGATTGGCCGGGTTTACGGGCCGGACCAGATGCGTGAAGCCATGGAAGGGGCGATGAGCCGTGAATATCTGACGACCGTGATTGATTTCACTTAGTCAGGGCTTCCCTAATCAGCAAAAGGCGTACTTTTAATTTTATTGTTGAGGCCAAGCTTGATATGCGTGGCAATAAAGCTTTCGGGTTTAATGTCGGCCTGCTTTTGCAATATTGCCGTGAATAATTCCTTGAAGCCCAGACGCGGGTAGTCTTGCAGAATTTCCTGCAGGGCATGCGCCGGAATTTCATCAAAGCGAATGCCGATCACATCAACACCAGCCCCGAAATGCACCAGTGCTGCTTCCGGTTCCCGCTTGTGGGCAATACCGATTGAGGTATGCAGGGCAATGGCTTCATGGACCAGGTCAGCTTTATGCTCATCATAGTGATTGGCGAGGCAAAATCCATGCGCCGCTTTTGCGCCAACATATTCAAATGAACCGGGATCAGCAGCGTGTTTTTCCGTTAGGCCAATATCGTGCATGATGCTTGCCAGATAAAACACTTCCTTATCAAATTTAAGCCCATCCTGAAGTGCCAGGATGCAGCCAAAAAGATAAGTCCGGTAACAATGGTTCAGGAGCATGTCACCGGAGATTTCCCGAACCAGTCGGGTAGCTTTTTGGGCAATTTCCGAATCAGGAAGTTTATACGCTTCCGGCACCAGGGGAATGAGTTCGCGTAAACCCAGCCGCCGACTCAGTTTCATTCTGGCCATACGCAAATCCAGGCCGATAAAACGCGGGAGCATTTTGCAGACATGCTGCCGTCCTGGATCTTCTGAGAGATTTCTGTCTTCCATATCAGCCTTAACCTTTAACCTGTTGCTGCTCACGCAGCAAGTAAGTGTTTCAGGGCCGGGTCCAGTCCCAGCCCCAGCATGCGTTCAACGGCCGCCTTGCTGCGCCAGACCCGGTTTAATAAACGGTTCCTGAGCATGACTTCCTGTTGAAAAGCCGGACGCCGGTATATGCGTTCGTACCAGGCATACAGCAATGGATGATGCTCAGAGACGAGATAGCCGGTCTCAATCAGGCGCAATAATTTCATGGCCCAGAACACATCTGCCATGGTGAGGATGTCGCCGGTGAGATAGTTGCGGCCATCGCCCAGTTTCTGATTGAGAACGCTCAAAGCCTTGTGAAGTTCCAGCAGGTGCTCATCAAAAACCTGCTGGGGGATGCCCTTGTTGCTGAAGGCCTCGTAAAAGGCGACCAGGTTTTCCCGGTCATTTCCACCTTGCGCAAGTTGTTTCAGGTTTGCCTGTTCTTTAGCAGAGAGCATGGCAAGCCGCCCAAGACTCCAGCGAAAACTGACATAGCGCAGTGACAGGTGCAGCTCCTTTGCCTGCTCAACCAGGGCCAATGTCTCCTGGCGTTTCCCGGGATCAGACGGAATAAAAGCTGGACCGCCAAATGCCTGATCCAGGTACTCGATGATATCCATGGACTCAAGATAAAGCCTGCCGTCATGGGCCAGTGCCGGTACCACCATATCAGGATGAATCCGGGCATATTCTGCGGACATGTTCTGTTTTTTGATCAGGGAGACACTGCGGCTGATCCAGGTGCCGGTAGCGGCTGCCAGGGTATCAGGCGAGACACTGTCGAATTTCACTTCCCGGCCACGCTGCAGGTTTTTCTCGCCCAGCACAAAGCGAACCCGCTGGGCACAGGGTGCACCGTCAAAATGAAACAGGTGCAGCCCCTGCAGTCGGGGAACAATTTCACTCTTGCTGTCATTTATCTGAGGCATCATTGCTCCTGTATCTATATTTATGTACTATCTCGAATATAAATAAATAAATCAAGCATTATTATTCGAAACGGTATAAATATGGAAGAAAGGCAAACACGGGCAGGTGCAGGGACCAGGCAGACAAAGCGGACAAGGGGACGACCCAGGCTTTATGATACTGAACAGGCAATCAGGGCAGCCGGGGCGGTGTTCTGGGAAAAGGGTTTTAGCGGGACTTCACTTGATGATTTATCTGCTGCCATGGAGATGAACCGACCCAGTATCTATCGCGCCTTTGGCGACAAGGAAGAGATTTACCGACGGGCACTGAACCAATTCGGGACTATAATGGACGAGGCATTCAGGGACAGTTTCAATTCTGGTAAAGACATCCGTGAAAACCTGAAACGTTTTTATCGAAAAGCACTGGAAGTTTATTCCAGTGATGAGTCAGCGCTTGGTTGCATGCTATGGTCGACGGCACCGGCGAGCACATTAATTCACCCGGAAGTTAAGGCGGACTTGTTAGCGGCAATAAAACATGTTGATAAAGGAATACTGAAATCCCTGGAGCAGGCCTGGGATCGGGGTCAGTTACCTGGTGATACCGACATGAAAACCCTGGGAAAATTGTTGCAGGCATTATTGCATAGCATTTCTATCCGGGTACGTGCCGGAGAGTCCATAACCTCCATACGAAAATTTGCTGACAGTGCTGTCGATTTATTGCTGGGTCCAGCATGAGCGATATGTAAAAAAAATAAAATATAAATTCACTATCCGGGAGCATAATAAAATGGGACAGGAAGAAAAAATAAAACAGATACTGGATCTTTATACCGAAGGAACCTATGAAGGGGATGCAGATAAATTACAGGCCAGTTTTCATGAAAAGGCGGTGATGAACGGTTATCTCGGTGAGCATTTATTGCTGGCTACGCCTGAGCCTTTTATTGCAGAAGTCTGCAAGCAGCCCATGAAAGACAGCGGCTTTGCCTACAATCCGGTTATCAGCGCGCTGAATATAGATGAAAAAGTTGCAACTGCCACGCTGGAGGAGACTTACCCGGATGGCATGCGTTTTACCAATTTCTTCCATCTGATTGATGACGGTTCCGGGTGGAAAATTATCAGCAAGGCCTTTATCGGGCATGCTACAGATACTTGAGCTTACGCTGTATTATTAAGATACAAGCCAGCCTCCTGATGTTATATTGAGACTGGAATATAAAAATAAAACAGTGAAGCTGTTTTGCTCAATACCAGACAGTTAAGCTACTGTGCTTGCCAGCAGTAATTTTCAATTATGAAGATCATTATTATCGGCTCCGGCTTGATGGGAATTGCATCAGCTTTCTATTTATCAGAACAGGGCCATGAAATCACTGTCATTGACCGGCAGTCCGGGCCGGCCCGGGAAACCAGCTTTGCCAATGCCGGTGTCCTGCATCCCAGCCAGGCCAGCCCCTGGAATCATCCGGGTATTGCCCGCCAGATTTTAGGCTGGATGGGCAAAGAAGATTCTCCTTTTTTATTACGGGCTTCTGCACTTCCATCCCTGTTCGGCTGGGGCCTGTCCTTTCTGCGGCATGCCAGTCCGGAGCGCTTTCGCGCGAACCTTCAGTCCAATACGGTACTGGCAAACTACAACATGCAATGCCTGCAGGAGTTATTGAGCCGACATCCAATTTCATACAGCGCCTCCAGTCTGGGTAGTCTTAAAGTACTGGATAATGAACAGGACATGGAAAAACAGAGTGAAGTGGTTTCTTTATTTACGGACCTTGGCGTGAATTGCAAAATACTCAACCAGGCTGAAATTTTTGCCCTGGAACCAGCCCTGGTTGAAAACGGTAAAAAGCTGGTTGGCGGTATTCATTATGTGGATGACCAGGCCGGGGATGCCCATGAATTTTGTCTGCAGCTGGCTGCACTGGCACAGCAAAACCAGGTGCGTTTTGAATATGATACGCGGGTCTCGGGGTTTGAGAAATCCGGTCAGACAGTCACTGCAGTTAAAACCGACAGGGGGGATTACCAGGCCGATGCTTTTGTCCTGGCTGCAGGAAGTTACAGTCCCATTCTTGCCAGATCAGTCAAACTGAATTTACCCATCCGTCCGGTCAAAGGCTATTCCATCACTGTGGATATGAGTGACTGGGAAAATCCACCACGAATGCCGGTAATAGATGAAACTGCGCATGTGGCTATTGCGCCGCTGGGTAAACAATTGCGTGCTGCAGGCACTGCTGAATTAACCGGCTACAATACCGAACTCAATCAACGCCGGGTGCAGATGGTTATTGATCAGGTCACTGCCAGATATCCGGCTGCCAGCAAATCTGTCAAAGCCGGAAGATTCAGTTCCTGGGCCGGCCTGCGACCCAGCACCAGCGATGGCGTGCCCATCATCGGTGCCAGCCCTCTTAATAATCTCTACCTGAATACCGGGCAGGGTCATCTGGGCTGGACATTTGCCCTGGGTTCCGGAAAGCTGCTTGCTGACCTGCTTGGTTCAAAGCCGGTCGATATAAAACACGAGCCATACAGCTATGCACGGTTTTAAGCTGCAAACGGAAACTCCGACATGAAGCTTCCTTCTCTCCAAAAACTGCAGGCCATCATTCTTCCGGGATTGATCTTTCAGTCAGTGGTCATTGCCGGTGGTTATGCAACAGGCCGGGAGCTGGTTGAATTTTTTCTTTCCAATGGTCCGCAGGCGGGTTTATACGGCATGCTGGTGGCGACTATCGTCTGGTCACTGGTGCTGGCCACGAGTCTGGAATTCGCCAGGCTCACGCAAAGTTACGATTACAAAACATTTTTCAGAAAGCTGCTGGGGCCGGCCTGGGTGCTTTATGAAATTGTCTATATCATTACCATTGTCCTGATTCTGTCGGTAATCGGTTCCGCTGCCGGCATTCTGCTTGCGGATATGATTGGCACTCCGCCCCTGATCGGTACCATCATCCTGATTGTCACCATCGGCGTTCTGACTTTTTTTGGCACCAGCCTGATTGAACGGGTACTCGCCAGCTGGTCGCTGCTACTTTACCTGGTCTATATCAGTTTTCTGATCATTGGCTTCAGTAAATTCGGCGATAACATCGGCTTCAATTTCAGGGAGTCGCCGGAAAATAATGCCTGGGTGGGTGACGGTATCAAATATGCCAGTTACAACCTGGCTATTATTCCGACCATCCTGTTTTGCATGCGTCATATAAAAACACGGGGTGAAGCGATTACCGGTGGTCTGCTCGGCGGTGTTATCGCGATTGTGCCCGGAATACTGTTTTATTTTGTGCTGGTCGGCTTTTATCCGCAAATTATTGAAGAAGCCGTACCGGTCAACCAGATTCTAGGCATGATGAATCTGCCAGTGTTTCAATTGCTGTTCCAGATAGTCATATTCGGAACTTTTATTGAAACCGGTACGGCGCTCCTGCATGCCCTGAATGAACGTGTCGCAGTGACATACCGGGCAAAGTCATTGCAGATGCCGGTTTATCTGCGCCCAGCCATTGCCGTCATCACCATGGTCATAGCCGTATTCATCAGTGACCGGATCGGGCTGATTGCCCTGATTGCCAATGGCTATGTCCTGCTGACCTACCTGTTTCTGCTGGTTTTTGTATTACCCCTGTTTACAATAGGGGTATACAAAATTCTCGGTTATTACCACAGCACTGAAAATAACACCTCCGATTAATAATAAATAATAGTGAGATTTTTATGAGCATCCAACGACTAAAAATCAATGACCGTATGAGCCAGGCAGTAATTCATGGGGATACCGTGTATCTGGCAGGACAGGTAGCACTGACAGCTCGCGGTGAAAGTGTTACCGCGCAGACCACAGCGATTCTCGCGCAGATTGATGCCTTGCTGGCTGAAGCCGGTACCGATAAATCCAAAGCCCTGAGTGCGACAATCTGGCTTGCCAGCATGGATGATTTTGCTGAAATGAATGCGGTCTGGGATGAATGGAGTAAAGGCGGTAATGCGCCCTGCCGCGCCTGTGTGGAGTCACGTCTGGCGTCGCCGGATTTTACCGTCGAGATAGGGGTGATAGCCGCTCTTTAAAGCCAGATTACATACATCAGACACCCTGGAAATAATCATGAAAAATTCAGTTCGCAATCGACAATTGAAACCCAGACTGATCATTACGGCTATGCTGATATTGGCTATCAGCGCCTGTTCCGAAGCGCCGCCGGCCTATGAGCTGATACTGCGTGGCGGAACAATTATTGATGGCAGTTCACAGCCTGGTTTTACGGGTGATGTGGCCATCAATGGCGATATGATTGTGGCCATCGGGGATCTTGGTGAGGCAAGTGGGCAGATGGAGATCGACGTCAGTGGTCAGGTAGTGGCGCCGGGTTTTATCAATATTCACAGTCATTCGGTTGGCGATGCGCTGGCCACGGCAGTGAACATGATCAGCCAGGGCGTGACGACTGAAATCATGAATTCCGATGGCAGAAGCCCGCTGGATATCGAAGCGCAGTTTACAGGTTTTGCGCAAAATGGCCTTGCCCTGAACGTGGGCGGATATGTCGGCTTTAACAGTGTCTGGGAAGAAGTCGTCGGACTGGAAGATACCCGGCCGACGCAGGCCCAGATTACCGAAATGCAGAATTTGATCCGCTCGGCACTGGAAGATGGTGTCTGGGGTGTATCGGCGGGGCTTGATTATGTACCCGGCTACTATGCAGAAACACAGGAAGTCATCGCCGTACTGGATCCCTTCGATGACTGGAACGTGGTGTTTACCAATCATGATCGCCTGACTCCGGAAACGGATTACAGTTCCATCATCGGCATGACTGAAACCATCACCATTGGGGAAGCAGCCGGGCTGGTACCGCTGGTGACCCACATGAAAGTTCAGGGCTGGGAACAGGGCAAAGCCGGTGAAATTCTTGAAGCAATGCGTGTGGCTGAAACTACCAATTCCGAAGGCGCCGTGGCAGACGTCTATCCCTATCTGGCCGGTGCCACCGGACTGTCGGCATTGATTATTCCAGGCTGGGCCCAGGCTGGCGGCCGGGCGGCCATGCTGGAACGTTTTCAGGATCCCGAACTGCGTGCGCAAATTATTGCAGAAGCCGAACAGGCAATGGAGTTACGCTGGGGCGGCGCTTCTGGTGTTTTTGTCATGAGTAACCAGCAGGAGCTGACTGACATCATGGCAGATTTTGGCACAGACTCGGCTGGTGAAGCAGTAATCCGCGTACTACAGGAGGCAGACAGTGGTGTGATTCTGCGCTTTGGCAGTGAGGAAGACCTGATAGAAATCATGCAGCATCCCACGGTTTCCATTGCCTGTGACTGTGATGCGGTGCCGGAAGGTGCACGGGTGCATCCACGTTACTGGGGAACCTTTCCCAAAGTGCTGGGTGAATATGTTCGGGAAAAACAGGCTTTAAGTCTGGAGCAGGCCATTTACAAAATGACCTGGCTGCCGGCAAAGACCATTGGCATTACTGACAGGGGACTGCTGAAGCCGGGCATGGCAGCAGATATCACCGTGTTCGATCCGCAAACGGTCATTGATCATGCCACCTATGAAAACCCGACAGCCAGACCGGTTGGCATCAATTACGTCATCGTTAACGGAGAATTTGCTCTCAGCGAAGGCGTGGTAAGCGGTGCCAATTCAGGTGAAGTGCTGGCAAGACCCAGACCATTTTAAAGGGGCCCGCTATTGCCTGAGCACTTTCTTTAATGCACTCAGGCAATAAAGTACATTGCCGGCATTGGAGGAATAGCCCATCAGGCCGATGCGCCATAATTTGCCGGCACTGTCACCAAGACCAGCACCAATTTCAAGATTGTAATCATTCAGTAATTGCGCGCGTACACTCGCATCATCCACCCCTTCAGGAATACGTACTGCGTTCAGCTGTGGCAGGCGTTCTGCTTCCGGCACACTGAGCTCAAGACCCAGTTCCTGCAGACCGGCTTTGAGCGATTCATGTTGCTGACGGTGACGCTGCCAGGAATTTTCCAGACCTTCTTCATGCAGGATGCACAGTGCTTCGTGCAGGGCATACAGGGGATTGATCGGCGCCGTATGATGATAGGCGCGTTTACCCTCACCTTCCCAGTAACCGAGAATAAGACTCAGATCCAGGAACCAGGATTGGCATTTGGATTGACGTTTACTGATTTTTTCCATCGCCGCCTCATTAAAAGTGACAGGTGACAGACCCGGAATGCAGGACAGACACTTTTGTGTGCCGGAATAAACTGCATCCAGTTTCCATTCATCCACTTTCAGGGGCACACCGCCCAGCGAGGTGACGGTATCGACTATGGTCAGGCAATCATATTCATGCGCGAGTTTGGCCAGTGTCTGGGCATCCGATAATGCGCCGGTTGAGGTTTCCGCGTGGACAAAAGCCAGAAGACTGGCATCCGGGTTTGCCTTCAGGGCCTGCTCCACTTTTTCGGGATCAACTGCACGTCCCCAGGGATCATCTACGATAACTGCTTCACCGCCACAACGAATGACGTTTTCCAGCATCCGGCCGCCAAACGCGCCGTTTCGACAGACAATGACTTTGTCGCCGGGTTCAATCATATTGACGAAGCAGCACTCCATGCCGGCAGAGCCCGGGGCTGAAATGGGCATGGTTACTTCGTTGTCAGTTTGAAAGGCATCGCGCAATAAGTGTTTCAGTTCATCCATCATGCCGATAAACAGGGGATCCAGATGGCCGATCGTGGGACGGGAAAGCGCCTCCAGTACACGCGGATGAACATCGGAAGGACCGGGACCCATCAGGGTGCGTTCAAGGGGGTGAAAGGAAGTGATGGTATTTTTCTGCATTGTCATCCTGGAAAATATGTCTGTCTGTTTTTATTGTGATGGGAACCAGATGTCGCCTGTGTTCACCGTGTATCGGGCAAAGCATTGCAATACACGGCCAGGCTATGCACTATAAACGCCTTCTTGTGATACTTGCAATAAGGGATAGGGAGTAAGCACAGATGTTCATGCGCCTGAAAGATGTTCGTAATGTTGCCGATTTTCGCAAGATGGCCAGGCAACGCCTGCCTGGACCTATCTTCCATTACATCGATGGCGCCGCTGACGATGAAGTTACCTATCGCCGCAATACTTCCGCCTACGATGAGGTAGACCTGGTACCCAATGTGCTGGCCGGGGTCGAAGACATCGATTTATCAACCACAGTGTTGGGACAAAAGATCGGCATGCCACTGTTCCTGGCACCGACAGCCCTGCAACGGCTTTTTCATCATGATGGCGAGCTGGCCGTTGGCAGGGCAGCTGAAAAATACAATACGATTTTCGGCGTGTCTTCACTTGGGACCGTCAGTGTGGAAAAAATTGGCGAGACCATCAGCACGCCCAAACTGTTTCAGCTTTATTATCACAAGGACAAAGAGCTCACCCGCAGCATGATAGATCGCTGCAGAGAAGCCGGATTTGACAGCCTGGCCCTGACCGTGGATACCATCGTCGGCGGCAACCGGGAAAGGGATTTATATACCGGCTTCACCACACCGCCACGCTTAAGTCTGAAAAGTCTGCTGAGTTTCATGACGCACCCGGCCTGGGCATTCAATTATTTCACCCATGAAAAATTTGAACTGTCCCAGCTCAAGGATTATGTAAAAGAAGGTTCCAATCTGTCGATTACCGTCGCGGATTATTTTAATGTCATGATGGATCAGAGCATGGACTGGAAGGCTGCCGAGGAAATTGCCAGCTACTGGGGAAAAACTTTTGTGCTCAAGGGCATCATGTCCGTCGAGGATGCCAGGCGCGCGGTGGATATCGGGGCCAGTGCCATCATGGTTTCCAATCATGGTGGCAGACAGCTCGATGGTTCACGCGCACCTTTTGACCAGCTGGCCGAGATCGTTGATGCAGTGGGGGATCAAATCGATGTGATCTGTGATGGCGGCATACGGCGCGGCACGCATATCCTCAAGGCATTGTCAGTCGGGGCCAAAGCCTGCTCGGGTGGCAGGCTCTATCTATACGCTCTGGCAGCAGCCGGACAGCCAGGCGTGGAAAAAGCCCTCTCACTCCTGCACAGCGAACTGCTCAGGGATATGAAATTGATGGGCTGTAAATCGGTAAAGGATTTGCATCGCGGCAACCTGCGTTTCCGCTAGGCCTGTTTACCTGGTGGGTTACCCGGTGGGGAAACCAGGTCGGGCGGGGTGTCCCCGGCAAAAAACACTTTCAGGTTATTCAGGACCCGCAAACCCATGGCAGTTCGGGTTTCCAGTGTGGCGCTACCCAGATGGGGCAGGAGCACCACATTTTCCATCGCCAGCAGGCTCGCCGGAATTTCCGGCTCGCGGGCATAGACATCAAGCCCGGCGCCGGCAATTGCCCCATTCTGCAGGGCCGCAATCAGGGCATCTTCATCAATGACATCGCCACGCGAAGTATTAATCACAAAAGCATGTTTCGGTAGCAGGGAAAGCGTGTCTGCATTGAGCAGATGCCTTGTCGCATCACCGCCGGGGCAGTGCAGGGAAAGATAATCACATCGCGGCAACATGGCCTCCAGACTGCCACAATACTCGGCTTGCAGATCACCCTGGACCTCCGCATGCAGAGGCTTGCGGTTATGGTAAAGCACCTTCATGCCAAAACCCTTGCTGGCCCGTTGTGCCGTGGCCAGTCCGATTCGGCCCATGCCGATGATGCCCAGTGTTTTTCCACTGACCATGGTGCCCAGTAACTGGGTAGGGTACCAGCCGGACCACTGCTTGCTGCGAACCAATCTTTCTCCTTCTCCGGCTCGCCTGGCCAGCATGAGCAGGATTGTCATGGCCAGGTCGGCTGTCGCGTCGGTCAGTACATCGGGCGTATTGGTGATGCTGATACCAAGCTTCCCGGCTGCAGACAGGGCGATATGATTGAAGCCGACACCGAAATTCGCAAGTATGCGGGTTCTGGGGGAACTGATGCCCTGGAAAAGATCTGCGTGTATATTGTCGGTGACAGTGGGGCAGATGGCATCGAAATTCTGCAGGGCATCCCGCCATTGATCATCCGCAAGCGGGGTGTCAGAGGGGTTCAGGCTTACATCAAAATGTTCCTGAAAAGCTGCCTCCACTTCATCGGGCAAATGTCGTGTCAGTAATACCTTGATGTCTGACAATTGCAACTTCCTCCTTTTTTATTTCTGATTGATACCAATGTAGCTTTATCTGCCGGGCATGGGAAGAGCCCAGGCCCGGTTAGCACCGGGCTAGACATTACCGGAAAGAGCTTATACCCTCATTTTTGCCTGTCTGTTCTGTGGGAAGTTGGACAATTCACCTGAAGGGAATATTAAATGAACGATGATAAGACGGATGATAAGACGGATGAGGTACTAGACCACCTGAAAGCAATCAGGAAATCATTAAATTCGCTGGTGAGTTATGGGGCCTTTGCCACATTGATTTTGATACTGGCGTTATTGGGTGGATTCTTTTTTTATTAGAACTCTGCCCGGACAGACAAAAGCTATCGATACTCCTAAAACAAAAATTAAATTATAAGAATAATAAGGGGGCTTTATGTGGCAGCAGGAATACCTTCCGCTTGGTAACAGTCTTGCCCTGTCTTCACTCGCTGCAGCCTTCCCGATATTCGTTCTGCTGATCCTGATTGGCGTGTTACGTAAACCGGCCTGGGTGGCAGGATTGTCCGGTTTGCTGGCTGCGGTGCTGGTGGCGCTGTTGATATACGGTATGCCACTGCCGCAGATGGTCAGTTCAGTCAGCATGGGGGCAGCCTTCGGACTTTTTCCCATCGGCTGGATCGTGTTCTGGGCAGTGGTGCTGTACCGGCTCACTGCCGATACCGGGCATTTCGAAGTCATCAAGGATTCCATCGGCGGCCTGACCACTGACCGCCGCATTCAGGCAATACTGATTGCCTTTGCGCTGGGTGCTTTTATCGAAGGCGCGGCAGGATTTGGTACTCCGGTTGCCGTTGCTGCAGCCATGCTGACCGGCCTGGGTTTTTCGCCGTTTTTTGCCGCCGGGATCTGCCTGCTTGCCAATACCGCACCCGTTGCTTTCGGATCGATTGGCATCCCCGTCATTACCCTGGCCGGTATCACCGGACTGCCGGAAAATGAACTGAGTGCCTGGGTTGGGCGATTGTGTGCTCCGGTTGCCCTGTTTATCCCGGCTTACCTGGTGATGGTGATGGGAGGCTGGAAGGGACTGAAAGGAGTGTTGCCGGCAGCCGCTGTGTGCGGTATCTGTTTCGCTTCCATGCAGTATTTCATGTCCAACTATGTGGGGCCTGAACTGGTGGATATCGTGGCGTCCCTATCCGCCATCATCGGTTTAGTGGTTCTGCTCAAACTCTGGCAGCCTTCGGATGAATTCGTCTGGGAAGGCGAAACGCAGGCAAGTATGACAATAAATTCACATGGTTTCGGACGCACTGTAATGGCCTGGTCGCCTTACCTGTTTCTGGTGTTTTTTGTTTTGCTCTGGGGCAGTGGTGTCATTGGCGAACTGTTAAACAGTGCCACAGTTGTTTTTCAGTGGCCCGGTCTGCATAACCAGATCATTCAGGGGACACCGGTTGTTGATACCCCCACACCCTATGCTGCCACTTATTCACTCAACTGGATTTCCGCGGCTGGCTCTGCCTGCGGCCTGGCAACAGTGGTATCGGCCATTGTATTCAGAATGTCAGTTGCTGATTACTTTAAATTGCTGGCATCTGTCCTGCACCAGTTATCCTACAGCCTGTTGACCATCGCGTCTGTTCTCGGACTGGCGTTTCTGATGAATTATTCCGGGGCAACCGTTACGCTGGGCCTGGCCTTTGCCGCTACCGGCACACTGTTCCCCTTCTTCAGTGCCATGCTCGGTTGGCTCGGGGTTTTTCTGACCGGCAGTGATACTTCAGCCAATGCCCTGTTCGGTAATTTACAGGTAGTCACCGCAAATACACTGGGTCTGGATCCTACACTGATGGCCTCAGCCAATTCATCCGGCGGGGTCATGGGCAAGATGATCAGCCTGCAATCACTGGCAGTCGCAGTGGCCGCAACCGGCATGTCACGGTCCGAGGAAGGAAAACTGTTCCGTTTTACTTTCAGGCACAGTGTCTTTCTGGCGGTGGTGCTTGGTTTGTTAACCTCGGTTTATGCCTACCTTTTATAAGGAAATTTCCAGTAAAAAAGGTTTAAACTATTTTTAACTGAAGTAATGTACTGGCTTTTCTGTGGTTTACTCAAGCAAGTGCCTGCAGGTTTTTAAATGCCTCCAGACTGTCAGGGTTCGCCAGCGCCGAAAGATTGCTGATACTTTTACCATGAATGGTATCGCGTACTGCTGTTTCTGAAATTTTTCCTGAACGGGTTCGTGGGATATCCGGCACCTGGATAATCAGGGCAGGGACATGCCGTGGCGATGCATCGTAACGAATCTTCTGCCTGATGCGGTCGCTCAGTTCCTCATCCAGTTTGACTTCATCCTGTAAAACCACAAACAGAATAATGCGCTGGTCACCATTCTGATTCTGGCCGACTACGATGCTTTCCTTTACTTCATCAATACTTTCCACCTGGCGATAAATTTCCGCCGTGCCGATACGAACGCCTCCAGGATTCAATGTCGTATCGGATCGGCCATGAATCACAAAACCATGATGTGCGGTCTTCTCGATAAAATCGCCGTGCGCCCAGACATTATCAAAGCGGGAAAAATAAGCCTCGTGATAAATTGAGCCGCTTTTATCGCCCCAAAAATAAAGCGGCATACTCAAATGTGCATTGCGACACACCAGTTCTCCGGCGCCGGACTCCATTGAGTTGCCGGTCTCATCGAACACATCGACATCGAGGCCCAGCATGGCGCATTGCAATTCGCCGCGGTAAACCGGAAGCAGGGGATTGCCGCCGACAAAGCAGGCACAGATATCCGTACCGCCGGAAATCGAAGCCAGGTGGAAGTCCGCCTTCCAGTGCTGATACAGATAATCGAAACTGCCCGGGATCAGCGGTGAGCCGGTGGATAAAATCAGTCTCAGGCTATCGAGCTTGTGTGTCCGGTTCGGCTTGAGCCTGAAGTTCTGGCAGGCATCAATGTATTTCGCCGAGGTTCCAAAGACACTGATACCTTCGGCATCAATTAAATCCTGCAGGCGTTCTGGCCCGGGATAAAAGGGATTGCCGTCATAGGTGACCAGGGTGGCACCCGTGGCCAGTCCACTAAGCTGCCAGTTCCACATCATCCAGCCGCAGGTGGTGAAATAAAAAAAGCGATCATTTTTATCCAGGTCGCAATGCAACACCTGCTCCTTCTTGTGCTGAATCAGCAAGCCCATGGCCGAATGGACGATACATTTTGGCACCCCGGTGGTGCCGGATGAGAACATGATGACCAGTGGGGCAGAAGCGGGCAGGCGTTTGAAAGTGATGGGCGCGGGTCTGAAGGGAGCCAGCCACTCATCCCAGGAGATACAGGGCAGACTGTCTATTGATTTGTTCGCAGCATCGCCAGTCAGAACAATCCGCTTTAAATTACAGGCCCTGGCAACTGTCCTGATACTCTCATGCAGCTCAAAGTGTTTGCCGGCATAGCTATAACTTGCCACCGATAACAAAAGTGTCGGATCAATCTGCCCCAGCCGGTCACTGGCAGCCGCCGGGCCGAAATCCGGTGAGCAGGAAGCCCAGACCGCCCCGATTGATGCGCATGCCAGATAGCCGATGACTGCTTCGAGATCGTTGCATACAATCGCGGCGATACGATCCCCTTGCTTTATCCCCTCGGCCTCCAGTGCCTGGACCATGCGTGAGACTTCGTCGTATAACTGTGCACGGGTCAGTTCACGTCGGGTGCCGTCATCACGATGGGCAATCAGCGCCAGCGATGCATCCGGGTTTTGCAGCAGGTTTTCGGCGTAATTCACTTGTGCATCGGGATAAATCTTTACCTGACGAATATCATCATCAGCGCTATAAAACCGCTTTCCGGGATCACCGACTATCCCGAGGAAGTTCCACATGCTGGCATGGAAGTCCTGCGGTGAATTCACCGACCAGGCATGCAATGCTGCATAATCATTCGGCCCGGCGTGATGAAACCTGTCTGTGGCTTCAGCGAACTTCCACATGGCAGTTTGCTGTCGTTTATTATCAGGCAGCCGCCAAAGCGGCTTTAGGTCGTTTGTTCCTTGAGGCATAAGCAAATTCTAAAGGATTGCGCAAACAAAGTGGCAAATGAAAGTTTTTTGTGCCTGCCTGTCCCCGGGCTTAAGAATCCGTCAGGGCAGTGACAGTTGAATAAGGGCTCCTTCCGGAGACATTCAAGTGGCAAACCGAATACCTGGTGTGCCATGTGTCAGGCTAAACAGGAAAGCGCAATGTCCGAAATAAAAATTTCTGCCCTCCTGCGAGCCGGCCGGCAAAATGCTATAGTCGGTAACCCACACTCCTAATTCAAGGAATACAGCTCACCATGAAGCTTGCCATTTTATCCCGCGGCCCGAAGTCGTACAGTACCAGACGTCTGAAAGAGGCCGCACTGCAGCGTGATCATAAAGTTAAAATTCTGGATACGCTCAAATTCAGCATTGATCTGCGCCAGGGAATTCCTGATCTCTATTATCAACAGAAGCCTTTATCGGATTATGATGCGATCCTGCCAAGAATCGGTGCTTCCATTACCTATTACGGCACGGCAGTGGTCAGGCAGTTTCAGCAAATGGATGTGTTCTGTGCCAATACTGCGCACGGGATTATCAATTCCAGGGATAAATTAAGAAGCCTGCAGATTCTGAGCAGGCATCACATTGGTATTCCGGCAACGGCATTTGTGCGTGATAAAAAAGATGTTATCCCTGCGATTGACAGGGTGGGCGGAGCGCCTGTTGTGATCAAACTGATTGAGGGAACACAGGGGATAGGCGTCCTGCTGGCTGATACGAAAAAACAGGCGGAGTCGATTATCGAGCTGCTGCAAAGCCAGAAACAGAACGTATTAATCCAGAAGTTTGTTGCCGAGAGCAAGGGCAAGGATATTCGCGCCCTGGTGGTTGGTGACCGGGTCGTTGCGGCGATGAGAAGAGTGGCTCAGGGTCAGGAATTCCGCAGCAATGTTCATCGCGGCGGCCTGGCTGAACCGGTAGAGCTGGATGAACAGTATACGGAAACAGCCGTGCGCTCTGCTCAAATTCTGGGCCTGCAGGTTGCCGGTGTGGACATGTTGGAGGGCGCGAAAGGACCCCAGGTGATGGAGGTGAATTCCTCTCCCGGTCTTGAAGGAATTGAAACCTGTACGGATCTGGATATCGCCGGCGCCATCATTGACTATATTGCAGCCCAGGTGGATTTTCCTGAAATTGATCTGCGCCAGCGCCTGACCGTAAGCAAAGGCTATGGTGTCAGTGAAATATATGTGCCGGAAGGGTCCAAGTTTATCGGCAACTCTATTGCCGATCTCGAACTTTTTGAAAAGGACGTCAATGTGCTGACCCTGTACCGCGGGAAAAAAGTCATTCCCAATCCGCGCTCTGCCCGTATCATTGAAGCGAATGACAAGCTGCTCTGTTTTGGCAAGATGGAGTCAATGAGGGAAATGATTCCCAGCAAGACCCGTCGCAGACGCAGACCTGAAATCCTGGATCTGGTGTCAAACGAGCTTTCATGAGAATAATTGTCCGGTCATTCATAAATAAGAAATTTTGAAATGACCAGATTGTTTATCCATTAATACGGAACAATTTTTATGGCCAGGGAAAGTTTTACTATTTGCGGTGAGGAAGTTCTGCCCGGTCAACGCAAAACGCTGGAGCTTCCAGTTCCCAGCCTGTATACCCATACCCAGTTGAAAATGCCGATTCAGGTGATGCATGGGCGGTCTCCCGGCCCCTGCCTGTTTCTTTCCGCTGCCATTCATGGCGATGAAATCAACGGTGTTGAAATCATCCGCCGTGTGATCAACCTGAAGAATCTTAAACGCCTGAGTGGAACCCTGATCGCGGTCCCGGTAGTGAATATTTTCGGCTTTATCAATCAGTCGCGCTATCTGCCCGACAGGCGTGACCTGAACCGATCCTTTCCCGGATCAGAGTCCGGCTCCCTGGCCGCCAGAATTGCTTACCTCTTCCTTAATGATGTCATCGACAAATGTACGCATGGTATCGACATTCATACCGCCGCCATTCATCGTGAAAATTTCCCGCATATCCGCGCAGTACTGGATGATCCGGAAACGGAACGTATGGCCAATGCTTTTGGCTCACCCCTTATTCTCGGCACCAGTATCATCGAAGGCTCGCTGAGGGAATCTGTCAAAGAAAAAGGCATCAGTATCATTGTCTATGAGGCCGGGGAAGCACTGCGCTTTAACGAAGTTTCGATAAGGGCAGGGGTGCGCGGAATCATCTCGGTGATGCGCGAGCTGGACATGCTGCCGAAACTGAAAAAGCCCAGAAAAGCTCCTGTCACTTTTGTGGCTAAAGACAGTAGATGGATACGGGCCCCGCAAAGCGGCATTGTCCGCCTGATCAAGCCACTGGGTTCAATGGTGTTAAAGGACGACGTCCTGGGTGTCGTTGCAGACCCCTTCGGGGAAAAAGAGCAGCAGGCCCTTTCGCCCTTTAATGGAATCATCATCGGTAAAACCAACCTGCCACTGGTCAATGAAGGCGAGGCACTGTTTCACATTGCCAAAGTGGATCGCCTCAGGTCTGCGCAGGAACAGATTGAAAAGTTTCAGACCAGGCTCGACCCCAACACTGACGAAATAGAAGCAACGGAACCACCGCTCAATTGAGTGAAATTAACTGCTGTCAGTCAATGATGAACTTCAGGACGAAGCTTCGGGGCTGTTACTGAGATTTCTGGTATAGCGAAGAATCCACCAGGTGATCAGCAGCCCGGCAAGCAGATTGCCGATGGCAGCACCTGTAAACAGGCCACCTATCCCGCCAAGCCAGGCACCCAGCAGTGCCAGCGGCACATAAAATATAAAAAAGCGAACAAAGCTGGTAATAAGTGCATTGCGCGGTGCATGCAGGGCATTAAAACTCGAGGCGCTGAGTACCATCATGCCCTGGAAAGCATAACTGATGGGCAGAATTCTCAACACCAGAATGATGACGTCCCTGACGGCCTGTTCGGGTGAAAAAATTGCTGCAATAAAGGGTGCAGCCAGGGCAATCAGGGCATACAGCACAAACTGCAGAAGCAGCACGAATTTAAGGGACAATTTCAGGCCATGCCGTAAACGACTGTACTGCTGGGCGCCGAAATTCTGACTGATAAAGGGTGGCAGACTCATGGACATGCCCAGCACGATGATCAAGACCAGCGCTTCGATTCTGACCACCACACCAAAGGCGGCAACCGCTGCAGAGCCATAAACAGCCAGGGTCGCGGTGATCACACCGGTTGCCAGTGGGGTAATCATGTTGGCCAGGGCAGCGGGCAGGGCAATTTTCAGTAGCTGGCACCAGTCCTGAACCAGTTTGCCCAGGCCTGGCCAGAATATTTTCAGCATCTTTTCCCTGCCGGCCAGACAATACCAGATAAAAATATTGGTCAGCACCCAGGTGATGACGGTGGCAATAGCAGCCCCCTTGATGCCAAAAGCGGGCAGGGGACCGGGGCCAAAAATCAACAGCGGATCAAGGCAGGCATTGATGCCGGCAGCTGACATCATCAGGCGTCCCTGGGTTTTGGAGTTGCCGGTGGCGCGCATCACAGCCGTACCCGCAAACTGCACCAGAAAAAGCGGAATGCCCAGTAACCAGAAACTCAAAAAGTCATGGATAAATACCAGGGTGTCGGGGTCTGCACCCATGCGCGTGAAAATCCAGGGGATGGAAGCGATGGCCGGATAGATCACCAGCAGACCAAAGAGATAGGCGAAGGCAACGGCCGCATAGGTGAATTCTTCTGCCTTTTCCCGCTTGTTGGCGCCGATAAATTTGGCCACCTGGGCCGAAGTCCCAATTGCCAGACCAACGCCGAGATAGGTGACCATGATCATGGCAGGAAAGGTAAAGCCAAAAGCCGCCAGTTCCTGGGTCCCCAGCAGACTGATAAACCAGGTATCGGCCAGGTAGAACAGTATCATGGCCACTGCACCGATGGTCACGGGCACGGATGTCCGGTAGATAACCTGGCCAACCGGGTCATGAACCAGGTCGGGTTTGGCAGAGGTATAGGACTGGCCTGTCAGCAGACGATAGAACAAATCAGGAATTCATTATTGTTTGTAGAATAGTTGTCGGATTCTACATTATCTGTTGCTGAATTGTTCAGCCTTAGTAAGATACTGACATGAATGAGCTGATACAGGCAGGAAAGAGGAGAGCAAGGTGAAAAAAAGCACGGTTACTGCTGTTTTGAAGGGCTTCAAGGCAATTCTGGTTTTTGTTTTCTGTCTTGGTAATACTGTTGCGGCTTTTGCGCAGTCACATTCATCACAGCAGGTGGTTGAACTGATCAACGACTATCGCAGTGAACGTGAACAGCTGATCCTGCAGGATTTCGTCGAGCTGTTGTCCCTGCCCAATTCGGCAGTCAATCTCGACGATATGGAGAGAAATGTTGATCACATTCTTGGTCTGCTTGATTCAAGAGGATTCACTACCCGGCGCTTGCAGGCCGGCGGTGCGCCTTATGTCTATGCGGAACTGCTGAACCCGCAAGCCAGTGAAACGGTGCTGATCTATGCGCACTTTGATGGCCAGCCGGTGTTACCGGAAGACTGGGCCTATCCTCCCTTTACACCGACCCTGCTGGATGCTCCTTTGCAGGACAATGGTCAGCCGGTCGAGATCAGCGAAGTCACTGGCAGCTTTGATCCGGAATGGCGGCTCTACGCCCGTTCTGCCGGTGACGACAAAATGCCGGTCATTGCCTTGATTCACGTGCTTGATGCGCTCAGGGAAAATGACATTCCCCTGTCCGTGAACCTTAAGGTATTGCTGGATGGCGAAGAGGAAATCGGCTCTCCGACCATCGGCAACATTATCGATAATAATCCGGGCCTGCTGGATGCAGATTTATTCCTGTTCTGTGACGGACCCATGCATCAGTCACGCCAGGCGCAACTGGTGTTTGGCGTGCGCGGCAGCAAAACCCTCGACATGACCACTTACGGGGCCAACCGACCGTTGCATTCCGGGCATTACGGCAACTGGGGGCCCAACCCCATCATGCAGATGGCCTATCTGCTGACCAGTATGCGAGATGAAAGCGGAAGAATTCTGATTGACGGTTATTACGATCAGGTGGCGGCACTGACCGACCAGGAACTCACTGCCCTGGAAAACATGCCCGACATGACCGCCAGTTTGCAGAATGAACTGGCAGTAAATACACCGGAAGGCGATGGCATGCGCCTGGCCGAACTGGTGACCCTGCCGGCCATTAATGCCCGGGGCTTTTCAGCCGGCGGCGTTGGTAACCTGGGCAGCAATATTATTCTGACCTCCGCTACTGCATCACTCAATCTGCGCCTGGTGCCAGATCAGCAACCCGGTGACATCGAAACACTGATTGAAAGACATATTACCCAGCAGGGCTTTCATATTATTTATGAAGATCCGACTGACGAGGTATTACGCAACAATGCTAAAGTCATCAAACTGGACTGGCGGGGCGAGGGCGCGCCGGGACTCAGAACTTCCATGGATGGCCCCATGGCCAGACGCATGATTGCGCTGATGCAATCCATTACCCCGAACCTGATACTGACCCCTAACATGGGTGGTACGCTGCCTTTGGATGCTGTGGCTGAACGCATGGACACGCCGATTATCATCCTGCCACTGGCTAATCACGACAATAACCAGCACGGTGAAAACGAAAACCTGCGAATACAGAATTTCTGGGATGCCATGGCCGTGTATGGCGCCGTACTGGCAACCTTTGGCAATAATTCAGAGTAAGCTAAAATGATCACGCTTCACCCTTATCATGCTTTAGGCAAGGCCAGTCATGGCTGGCTCAAATCCAGCCACCATTTCAGTTTTGCCGATTACTACAATCCCCGGCGCATGGGCTTTGGTTCGCTGCTGGTGATCAATGATGACTGGATCAAGGCCGGCACCGGCTTTCCGCCGCATCCGCACCGCAACATGGAAATAATCACCTATGTGCGTTCGGGCGCAGTGACGCATGAAGACAACCGGGGCCACAAAGGTGTCACAAAAAATGGCGAAGTGCAGGTCATGAGCGCCGGTACCGGCATCGTTCATTCAGAATACAACATGGGTAACTCTCCACTAGTGTTGTATCAAATCTGGATCAAACCCAACAAAGCCAACATCAAACCACGCTGGGAAGCCAAAAAATTTCCAACTGCAAGCAGCAAAGATGCACTGACCCTGCTGGTCTCCGGCTACCCGGAAGATAAAGGCAAGGCCTTGTTCATTCAGCAGGAAGCCAGACTCTTTGGCGGGAAACTCAAGGCAGGCACAAGGCTAGAACACCCTGTCAGGCACCAGGCTTATGTGCTGGCCTCGGAAGGCAGGTTTGAAATCCGCGATGGCGAGGGCAAGACCACACTGAATAAAGGCGATGGGGCTGAAGTCACAAAAAGTAAATCTATGACGATCACGGCACTCACAGACTGCGAAGTAGTCGTGATTGATGCGCCGGCTAAATAATCAATCAGTTTTCATAGGCAGGGTAATTTCTGCATTCCGGAGCAGAATTTAAGGCTGTTTAAAACTTATTATTTGCAGCTTAGTAGCTGATTTCAGCTTGTCATCGACAGCGGTGAGGACTAGTATCTGAAAGCATGAGGTGGTTGAACTCAAAAATTTTAAGCGTTGTTGTCCTGCTGGTCTTTGCCGGGCAGGTAGTGGCTATGCCATTTATGGCCTGCTGTGAGGATATGCTTCAGTTAAGTGATATGAATACCATGCAACCAGCCATGGAACAAACTGCGCAATCCCATGATTTAAATATGCATGTGCAGGCAGAGCCTTCCATGCACGATCATAAACATATGCCGGGTCAGGATCAGGAAAGTCATTCCGGAATGGATTGTGATTTTTGCGGCGTCATATCCATAGCCTTGCAATCAGAAATTGCCGCATCTCAGAAATACCCAACAAAATTATCGGTTTTTTTTAATTCTGTAACACATCCCCCCTTCAACAATAGCTATTATCGACCACCCATTACTGCCTGATACAGGGTTAGTGTGTCTGCACAAATCGTGCATAAGGTGCAAAGATAGCCTCAGTTGTCTGTAGTTAGTCGTTGCGTAGTAACCCTGTAAAGAACAGTAAAGCTGTATCACTTGCTTTAATTGGCAATACAACATCAAGCTTGCAAATACAGGACAAAGTGTGACTAAGCAACCAATCAAAAATATCTGTCTATTACTGATGTTATGTGGATTCTTACTGGGTTTGGCAGCATGTACAGATAGTACGGAGTATGCAGAAGTTAACAACGAAACCGGACGTTGGTATAGCACAGCCCAGATTAATGAGGGCAATATTTTATTTCAGCAGTTTTGTGCAGTTTGTCACGGAGACCAGGCGCAGGGCCTGGCGGAAGATTGGCGGGTACGGGACAGCGAGGGAAATTTACCCCCTCCGCCGCTGAATGGGACAGCGCATGCCTGGCATCATCCGCTTGCTGTCCTGGATCAGGTTATTGCTGAAGGAGGTGCTTTATATGAAGGGAATATGCCCGGTTTTTCAGGGCAACTTGACAAAGAGGAACGACACGCAGTTATCGCCTATTTTCAGAGTCTTTGGAATGATGAAATTTATCAGAACTGGCTGCGGATTAATGATCAACAGAATTAACAATAAAACCTGAATTTATTTCGTTTTATTTATTAAGGAGTAAAACCATGAGAATCATTCAATATAGTTTAAAAGTTTTCATTTTAGGGGCCTGGTTTATATTGTCGCCAGGCAGTTTTGCCCATACAGGTTTATCTGCATCCACGCCTGCTGACGGCGCCATTCTGCATCAGGGGCCGGATAACATTCATTTAAACTTCACAGAGGCAGTGCGGTTGGTACGGGTAACTCTGCACAATGATTCCGGGAGTGAGATTGATCTGGAGTTCAATCCGGTGGCGGCTGCTCAAAGTGATTTTTCTGTCGAATTTCCTGCGCTCCAGGCGGATTCCTATATTCTGCAATGGACAATACTGGGCGCAGACAGCCACAGAGTCGAAGGCGAAATAAGTTTTACTGTTGATCCTGACGCCTGAATGAGATTGAAAAAACGCGTGTCAGTGACATAGGCGATAGCGTTATAAGGGACATAAACATATCTGAAGACTTGCCCATTTCTGAATGAAAGTCAGTGAAAGGATAGGGTGAAAGTAAAGTAAGGAGGCGTCAATGAGTGGTCACGATAACCGTCATACAAATTATGCCAAAAACAGTCTTTCCCTGTGGGGGGCTGTTTCCATGGGCACCGGGGTAATGATTGGTGCCGGCATCTTTGCCCTGACTGGCCAGATAGCGGGACTTGCCCGCGAATGGTTCCCCCTGGCATTCCTGGTAGCTGCAGTTATTGCCGGATTCTCAGCCTATTCCTATGTCAGGATGGCAAACACCTGGCCATCTGCCGGCGGTATTGCCATGTTTCTGGAAAAGTCCTATGGCAAAGGCACGATGACTGCAGCATGTGCACTGCTAATGTATTTTTCCATGGTGATCAATGAAAGTCTGGTCGCCAGGACCTTTGGTACTTATACCCTGCAATTGTTTGGCGAGAGCGCTGATGAGCGTTTAATACCGGTGCTCGCGGTGGGGCTGCTTGTATTTGCTTTCCTGATTAACATTCTGAGTAATAAATTTATTCAGACTTTTTCATTTTTCATGGCGTTTATAAAAATTGGCGGACTGGCGTTATTGGCCGGAGGTGGCCTCTGGGCTTCAGGTCTGAGTTTTGAAAGTATCTCTGTGGCCCCCGAAGAAACCAGTCTGTCAGGATTCCTGGGCGCCGTGGCACTGGGCATCCTGGCCTATAAAGGTTTTACTACCATTACCAACAGCGGTTCAGAAATAGTTGAACCACATAAAAATGTGGGCAGAGCCATTATTATTTCATTGCTGATCTGTACAGTTATTTACCTGATGGTTGCTTTTGCCGTTGGCGGCAATCTTTCCATTAATGAAATAGTTACTGCCAGGGATTACTCTCTGGCACAAGCCGCAAGGCCAGCCTTTGGAGAGGCCGGGCTGCAGATTACAGTCATCTTCGCTATTGTGGCGACAGTTTCAGGGGTGATTGCCAGTGTCTTTGCAGTCTCCAGAATGCTGGCCATGTTGACAGACATGAAGCTGGTCCCGCATAGCCACTTCGGAATGCCCGGAACGATACAACGTCATACACTGGTTTACACGATTGTGCTGGCTATTCTGTTAGCGGTTTTCTTCGATCTGAGCCGCATCGCTTCATTAGGCGCCATTTTTTATATCCTGATGGATATCGCCATTCATTGGGGAGTTTTTCGCTATGTTCGAGAAGAAGCCAAAGCTAATGCTTTTATTTTACTGACGGCCATCTTGCTGGATGTGGTCGTCCTCGGCGCATTTATCTGGATAAAGATCCAGTCCGACATGCTGGTCATCTGGGCGGCCCTGATTGGATTGGTCCTTATTTTTGCAGGTGAAAAGTGGTTTCTGGGTAATCATTCCCAAAAAGGTAATGAGCATGAAGCCGGCAATTAATCCAGGCAGCATGACTTGCTGCCGCTGAAGCAAAGGGAGATGCAGTACTGATGTGGGATTTCACTATCGTGCTTTTTAAATTCCTGAGCCTGGTAGCGACAGCAATGTTGCTGGGTGGAATCTTCTGCTTTTATCTGTTCGGACAAACAAGCCTGAATACCAGGCTTCATATTCGAAATTATATCGGCGTAGCGGTACTTATCGGGCTGCCGGCTTCCATGCTGTTTTTTTTCTCGCAAATTGGCGCCATTAATCAAACTGGAATCAGCGGTATGTTCGATTTTCAGCTTGCCGGGATTCTGGCCCAGTCCGGTCTTGGTGACACCACAGGCTTGAGGGTATTGGGTTTTATTCTTGGTGCAGGACTTGCCCTGTTGCTATTCAGGTTAAACAGTATTCTCCTGGCAGTTGGCACTGCACTGGTGATTGTATCCCTGACTACCTCTTTTGGATTTATCGGGCATGTCAGCACTTTAGCCATACCGGCCAGGTTCAGTCTTTCTGTGCATGTAATGGCGATGGCCCTGTGGGCAGGATCCTTTTATCCGCTTTGGTTTATTTGTGGCAGAGAAAATAGGCTCCAGGTCGAGCGAATCATGAAAAAATTCGGCGAAATTGCAGTCGCTATCGTCGCAGTACTGATTATTAGCGGAATCTATCTATTAAGTCAGTTGCTGGGCAGTGTTGAAGAACTGTTTACCACGGCCTATGGCATAAGTCTCACCGCGAAACTTGTCGGGGTGGCAGCTCTTTTATTACTGGCAGCTGCCAACAAGTTCAGGCTTGTTCCCGGATTGCAGAAGAGTTCAGGTGAGACAAAACTCAAACGTTCGATAATGCTTGAAATGCTAGTGGCGCTATCCGTGTTAGTACTGACAGCATTTTTCACGACCCTGGTTGGCCCGCAGCAAGCATGAAAATGCAGTAAAAAATTTATTAAAACGAAAAACTATCAGGAGATAGAAAATGAAACTGAATGCCAGTGCTTTAGCGCTCTCTTTCGCCATCGTGACAGCTATTTTATGGCTCGTCTGCAGTTTGATTGTTGTATTGCTGCCACAGATGGCAATGAATATGAGCGGCAATATGATGCACGCGGATTTTTCCGGGATGCAATGGACTATGAACTTTATCGGTTTTCTATTTGGTTTGATTGTCTGGGTTGTTATAGCCGGCGTTACAGGATGGCTGATAGCAACGGTTTATAACAGGCTGGTTTAATAGCCTATACAGGAATTTTGCAGGCCGCCATTGGCGGACTCAGGTTTCCAGCAGCGAACGCTTATTGGGCTTGTCTTTCCAGTCATCGGCATCAGGAAGCGGAGCTTTTGTTTCACTGATGTTGGGCCAGGTTTCGCACAGTCTGCTGTTAAGTTCAAGGAACTCCATTTGATCTTCAGGGAGGTCATCGTCGGCATATATTGCATCTGCAGGACATTCCGGTTCACAGAGGGCGCAATCAATGCATTCATCAGGATTGATAGCCAGCATATTCGGCCCTTCGTAAAAGCAGTCTACCGGGCAGACATCAACGCAATCGGTATATTTACACTTGATACAGTTTTCACTGACAACGAAAGTCATGACGAGCTCACTCATGTAAATTGTTTTTGCAAGATAACACAGAATCGCGTTAAAACAGGAGTACACTGGCTTTGGAAAGAAAATGCCACAATGTCATCAGATAAGGTGATGCATGATGGTCGCGATGAATTGGAGCCATAGAGTATGGATGCTGAAATTTTAATAACTTGACTGATCATAATCAGGAGGCACAAATGAAAAATTTATATCTTAGCGCTATAACCGTTCTACTTTCCGCTTTACTCAGTATGTCTGTGAGTGCACAGGGAGGTCGTATGCCCCAGGGTGGCGGCATGGAGGAAGGCATGATGGGTGGAGGAATGAATCAGGAGCAAATGATGCAACTGCATGAACAGATGCAGGAAATGCAGCAAATGATGCTACAGATGCAACAGGAGCAGGACCCTGAAGCCCGACAGGAACTCATGCAGAATCTAATGACGAAAATGCAGCAAGGGATGGGCATGATGCAACAAGGGATGGGTATGATGGGTGGCGGTATGCGGCAGATGCCGGAAGATCGGGAAGGCTCATCAAACATGCAGGAAGGCATGGGCATGATGCAGATGATGAACAGGATGCAAAATCAAATGAGCATGATGCAGATGATGAACATGATGCAAATGATGATGGGGCAGATGAGTCAGATGGAACAAATGGGTGAAATGGGTGAAATGGATAATTCGATGGATGAAGAATAACTGATCCTGAAAAATACGCTTTAACAGCTATTCTTGAATATAATTCGGGATGGCGGGGTTTATTTAATTATTCATAATGACTAGAAGTATAGAATTTTATCTGGTTCTTTTGGGTTTTCCGATTAACTTCCTTTGGGAAATGCTGCAAATGCCCTTGTTTGTCTTTCCGGAGAACATGCCTCTGTTGGTCAGCAGTTTAATTTGTCTGCAGGCAACAGCAGGAGATGCCATCATTCTGCTTTTGATGTACTGGATGCTGGTGTTGAGTACAAAATCCAGACGCTGGATATATGATCTGAATCCTTTGCGGGTGACCGGGTTTCTGGCACTCGGGATTATATTAACAATTATTATCGAGGCGGCTTCCACAAGTTTTTTGGACCGCTGGACCTACGGCGAGTTGATGCCGACACTTCCAGTACTGGGTACAGGGCTTGCACCAGTTTTGCAATGGCTGATAATCCCCTTACTTGTGTTAGTCCTGCTTCGACGACGAAAAGATTTGCTTTAAAAAAATAAAATCACAAACGCTTACAAAAACAGGTGAGAACAACTGAGTCATTTTATTAATCTCTGATAAATCCTGGTCGTCGTCAGTTCCTTTTATATTTTTACTTTTACTCAACTTAACAATGAAAAATAAGCATAAACCCGACCAGGGAGGTAAAAGTCCTTACAGAATTCTTTCTCCTACAGCGATATTGGGTTACGGCTTCCCCGAAGCTTCGTTCAGGAAAGCCATGGATCTGGATATTGATCTTATCGCAGTCGATGCAGGTTCAATGGATGCGGGTCCCCACTATCTTGGATCCGGTAGCCAGTATGCAGGCAGTGCCGCCCTGGCAAGGGATTTATCCTACCTGGTAAATGGAGCCTTGCAGCAGGGCTGTCCGCTGGTAGTAGGAAGTGCAGGATTTTCCGGTGCAACGCCCGCCATGGATGAAGTCGTAGAGATAATCAAGGCGCTGCTGCAAAGTGCAGGAGCAGATGCCGCAAAGTTGGCAGTGATCAAAAGCGATATTGAGCCAGCGGAAACAGGCCTGACGGTTGATAAACTTGAGGCTTTGGGAAGCATGCCTGAATTGAGCCAGGAAGTGCTGGAAAGCAGCACCCTGGTGGGGCAGATGGGTATGGAGCCTATTATTGCAGCACTGCAGGCAGGAGCCCAATTTGTTGTGTGTGGGCGCGCCTATGACCCGGCCGTGTTTGCGGCTGATCCGGTAAGCAAGGGTTTTCCTGTCGGACCGACACTGCATGCGGCGAAAATTCTGGAGTGCGGAGCAATTGCCTGTGAACCGGGGTCGGGGAGCGATTGTCTGATTGCAGAACTTTATCAGGATGGAAGAGCAGAGTTCTTTTCACCCAACGAGCGCAGAAAGGCCACGGTTAAATCGCTTGCTGCACATACCCTGTACGAAAAATCCAGGCCGGACCTCTTCCTGCTCCCCGGCGGCTTGCTGGATATAAGGGAAACCAGGTTCTATGAGTCAGGGGAACACAGGGCCGGGTTTTCAGGCAGTCGTTTCATACCGATGCCTTACAGTATCAAACTGGAAGGTTGTGTCCCGGCAGGGGTCAGGTGTATTTCGCTGGCATTCGCCAGGCATGGCGACATCGCAGAAGTCAGCGTGCTGGAGTATGGACGCAATGGAGTGGAGAAGAATCCCGCACCGGACGGACTTGAGGAAAGCGGTATTCTGTGCGAGGTAAAAGGCAGCAACCGGCAACAAACCAAAGAGACCCTGGCATTTGTACGTTCTACCTTGCTGCATGTAGCTTATCCAGGACGCATTGCCACAGCAGGTAATCTGGCTTTGCCTTTCTCGCCCAGTGATTTTGTCTTTGCCGATGGTGAAAAGGGCTTTACCGGAATCTTTATAGCCGGCACCAGAGATCCTGTATTCCGGAAAAACCTGCAACAAGCTTTTCAAATGGTGCGCGAAGCACTGCAGGACCAACACCCTGATCTGGCGTCAAACTGTCGCGTGCAGTTTCATCTGGGTGAAAAAAACAGCCCGCTCCTGGTCGTGGAAACCATCGACGATACTCCGGCTGCAGCTGTTGCGGCCAATATACAAATCATGGCAGGAATGGAAAACATCGTGGATAACGAAAGGCCCGTTTACCAAGCGATAGAAGGCGGACTCTGCTATCAGTGGTCAGTTCATCACCTGTTAAAGGACAAAGACATCATCGAAAAGCTTTTCCCTGTTGAAATTTTTCAACGGCAGGAACAAGGCTGGGTTTGTCTGGAAAAGGTAAATGCCGCTTATAACCATGATGTGACACTGACAGAAACCAGGCCAGCAACTGAAACAGAAATCGGTGAGCATGTGCCTGAAGCTTTCCCATCTACTGCCACGTACAGCTGTTCGTTACAGGACCTGGCTTTAGTCGTGCGCAGCAAGAATGCGGGTATAAATGAGCTGACCTTCGATGTGCTCTTCAAAACCGAAGAAGGCTTCAGGAGCGCTCTCGACTCTGGTGTTTTTTCCAGACAGTCCATTGCTGATCTGTTTCAGATAAAAAATGCAGAGGTGCTTGGCAGTTATGGTTACAGCCCGGCAAATGCCATTAAATTCACGCTGCTAAGACCACAGGTTTCGGGGACACAAGGCGAACGGGATGTCTTCGGTGCCCAGCAGCATACAAGATTGTTAGGCTTGCAAATACCCATGGATGGCAAGGCGTCGCCTGAATAGTTTTCTCGCGGTAATTTCTGGTTACTGTTTTTCGTTACTGCTTCTCACTAAACGGTCATCGCATAAATAGCTTTACAAAAGTCGGGGCGCTCATTATGGTTCTGGTCTTCTCGAATAATTAGGAAAAGGATATGTCTCACTTAGCCAAGCATTTTAATCGCTGTATTTTTATGATGAGCCTGCTTTTATCCATGGTGTCTAGCCAGGTGGTTCAGGCACAGAACAGCATGACGCAATCCGAATCTGCCAGTATCCTGCATCTCAATGTTGCCAACCTTGAGCGCTCACTGGAATTCTACCGCGGCGTGCTGGGGATGGAGTTTGTTGATCCGCCGGCCGAGCCGCGTTCGGGCAGGGGGCTGGTCGATGATGCCAATGTCATGCTGCAGACCACGATTCTGAAAACCCCGAACGGCTCTTTCAGCCTGGAGCTGGTGGAATGGCTGAATACACCGCTACGGGCCATGTACCCCAACATCCAGGATCCGGGTGAAATTATGCTGGCCATGACAGTTCGCGATCTGGATGCCTTGCTGGCACGTGCCAGGGAAATCGGTCTGCAGGTGTTGAGCGAGAATGGCGCAGCCTATGATGCTCCCACCAACCGTGCAGTAATGATCCGTGATTCTGATGGTTTTATTGTCGAACTGGTAGAACGAAAAGACCGGGATTTTACCGGACCGGGTGAAGTCAGCGATGTCTCCGTCTGGCTCAGTGTGGCCGATCTTAATCAGACAGTCACTTTCTATAACAATGTCTTTGGTTTTGATCTGGCTGAGCCGGGCCCTGCCGGGGCAGCCAATGACCGTATCCAGGCATTGTTTGGCGACCGCTCAATTGCCACCATGCGGGCTAGCCGAGGGACTTTTCCGGGTTCTGATTTTGAGATCAATTTTCAGGAATTCACCGGGCCGACACGAAGGCCCGTTGCGCATCGGGTGCAGGATCCGGGCGGTCCGATCATGCTCATCGGCGTCAATGATTTCAGCGCGGCCATCGACAAGATAAAACAGTATGATGGACTGGTCGGTACCGATCAGAAATCGGTCATGCTGGATCCGGGCACAAGCTCAAGCTGGACGCGGGACCCCAACGGCCTGTTGATCAGGCTGTCCCAGGAGCAGTAAAACGCTGACATTCCCCGCAGGGATGCGGAGAGTGGATGCGCCTGCTGGTCAGTTCATCAGGGCCTCATCAGCGCGTTAAGAAACGGCGCCGTATGCGCTATTTGCCCCAATAGTAAGATCAGCCAGAGACCTGCAGTCTTCTGTTTTTATGAGACCTGAAGTATGCCATGGAAAGCAGGCAGACAAAGAGGCTGAAAATAATGAAAATTTTAATAGGGGCAGAAAGGTCAGGCCTTGCTTCCTCGCTTATTGCACCGTTTGTGATAGTAATATTATTTATTGATTCAGCGGTTTGACTCCGAAAGTTTTGCAAGCCCGCTTGAAGGATTAATTCCTGTCCATCAGGAAGTAAAACATGTGTGCCCTGCAGAAAATTTTCATTTTGTCTTGATGTAAACCCGACAATTTTAATTGTTTGCCCGATTTCAAAAGTGCTCGCGGTAATGCTGTTTTCCGTCAGGGAGCGTATGGTTTCAGGAATCTGGACAGTCCACATTGCACCAGTATCCGATAACTGGATATTCAAACCGGGATGGGGGTTGCGCCAGCTAACTTGAAGCAGCGTGCCTTCCAGTTCAATTCTTGTGTTGGTAAATTCCGCTGGTGCGTGATGAGCCAGGGCAAAAGAAGGAAAAATTGCTGACAAATATATTATCAGGATCTTTATTAATGCTTTTTTTATTTTGAGTTTTTGCATTTTTTTATCTCTAGGTGACAGGGATTAAGTTAATTTCTTTTCCAATAGGCTTTCCAGTGAAACTAGCCAGCTTTCAAAATAACCTCTGCTTGGATTGTGCGGGTCGTCACCTTCCGCTTCCTTTATTGCAGTAATCAGTTCGTTTTGGAACTCATGCCATTCAAAAAGTCCCTGTTCTGAAAGACAAACAGCCAGCGCAAAGGATTTACGTTCCCAGTCATTATGAAAAACCATCTCGCCGCTTTTCCGGGGCAGGGCAGCCGGACCTGGCATTTCGGCTATTTCCGGCTTGGCAACGCGATCCTTGCTCATGGCACAGTTACCGTGGTTACACCGATCATATCGTCTCTTTTCACGATGGCAGCCAGTTCTTCTTCACTGAAATTCTCGGTCCCCTCGGGACGCTCAGGAAGCACCAGATAGCGAATCTCGGCGCTGCTATCCCAGACCCGTACTTCCACATCATCTGCCAGATTGGTGTCGAATTCAGCCAGCACTTCTCTTGGCTCAATGACTACTTTTGAACGATAGGCGAAACTTTTATACCAGTTCGGCGGCAGGCCGAGGATTGGCCAGGGGTAACAGGAGCACAAGGTGCAAACTACAACATTATGTACCTCTGGGGTATTTTCTTTGACAACAACATGCTCGCCCTGCAGTCCACCATAACCCAGCTCGGCTATTGCAGAAGTGGCATCTTCCAATAGTCGTTTTTTAAATTCTGCATCAACCCAGGCCCGGGCAACTACTTTGGCTCCATTCATCGGGCCAAGATCGTTTTCATAAATATCAGCTAATTTTTCCAGCGCATCCTGTGAGACCAGGCCCTTTTCCAGCAAGAGCGACTCAATTTTATCGACTCTTTCTTCTATCGCCTTGTTGGCGGCCTCGTCTCGATCACTTTTATGATAAGGGTTCGGTGTGTCGTGATTATGTGTTGTCATTTTTCACTGCCTTCTTATGCTGATTCCAGATAGTCTTCCCACAGATCAATATAAACACAATCTTTGCGGGTAACGTTTTCGCCCCATAAGGTCTTTGCTTCAAACCTGACTGTGTAAAGTGGCTGAGCGTTCTCACCTTTATCGTGGGCATGAGTGTCAGGGAAAACATGGGAGCCATTGAAGTGAGTGATAAGACCTGTTTTGCCCTTAACATAGTTCGGCGCCCGGTTATGACCCTTGGTCTCCATAATCCGGACACGGACCTTGTCGCCAGTTTTATAGGCTGGCTGCCTGTCATCATCCCGGGTGCTGGGAACGCCGTGCCGGCTTAAACCTTCTACCGCCGCGGCATCCGGCGGCGGATGCGGCATTTCCTTGGTACTGGTGGCTTTTCCGCTGGCGATTTCTTCATCAGTGAAATAGCCAAGGTCCTTGGCCATAATCTCAACGCCCCGTAGCCAGCGCTGATAATAGGAACTGTTCAAATACTCAACTGTATTCAGGCGTTCAACGGCATGTCTGGCTCTGTCGACAGGACCCAGAAAAGCCAGGGAGGCAATATTCAAGGCAAACACCCTTTTTTCCCACTCAGCGTGAAAAACGGGTTCATCAGTTTCCTGGGGGATCGGACCGAACTGAGTGATTCCGCCCATGTCATGGATATTATTCATTATTATTATGACCGTTAAGGTAAACAGACGCATACTCTGTCGCATCAAAAATTAAAAATCAAGAAGAACCCGCTCGCTGAGTCAATGGAATGAATTTTTTTCAATCAAATGCAGAAGTAATGTTTCAATTTTTTAAGGCTGAATAACTGCCTGATTGCTTTTCCGGTTTGAGATTAAAATATTAAGTAAAGCCAGACGCATAATAAAAAACAAAGTGTTCGTGAATGACTCAGTAATTCGGGATAAGTTCAGGATGGTTTGTGCAGGCAAAGACTTCTATACTTTCATACTTTTAAAATTTTCATGCAAGGCTTTTAGAAAAGGGAAAGAACAAAATGACAAGGCTCAATGCTAAACCCGAAGCTATCGATATAGACCTGAAACGCTCGGCTGTTATCGTCGTCGATATGCAAAATGCTTTCGCCAAAAAGGGCGGTATGCTGGATTTATTCGGTGCTGATATTTCCGGTGCTGATGCTGTAATACAGACCAACCAGCTTTTATTGCAGGCAGCACGTAAAGCCGGACTGGAGGTTATTTATCTGGCCATGACCTATAACCCGGACCTGAGCAATGCCGGCAGCCCGGCATCACCTAATTACCAGAAGGAACTGGGCTTGAGGCTGATGCGCGAAAAGCCGGAGCTTGATGGAAAACTGCTTATCGATGGCACCTGGGATTGGCAGATAGTGGACGAGCTACGTCCACAGGATGATGAAGTCATTATCCGTAAGCCGCGTTACAGCGGCTTTGTTGGCACTGATCTGGATAACTATCTCAGAAATAGAGATATCCGGTATTTATTTCTGACAGGCATTACCACCAATGTTTGTGTGGAAAGTACTGGCCGTGATGCCTTTTTTGCTGAATACTGGCCGGTTCTGATTGAAGATGCCATGAATCATACCGGCCCGGATTTCTGCAGCCAGGCAACACTCTGGAATTTCGAGAATATCTTTGGCTGGGTCACCGATTCAAAAAGTGTTCTGCAGGCTCTTGAACAAAAGTAATCAAAGGGATCAGAATCATTTGATTTTAAGCAAGGGGGTCAGAGTCATTTGAATTCAGAGTAAGGGAAAAGTTGTAAGCCAGCGTAATTCTGACATAGTTACTGTCCCCCGGCGTGAAGATGTTTTGTACCTGTTGCCACAAGAGACTGCGCGCAGCTTTGAAAATAGAATCAGGTGTTACCTGCGATACAATTTAATAATCCAAAATAAGGAACCTTCAAGCATGAATAAAAAATTCTCAGCCACACGAAATTTGTGTTTTCTTTTCCTGTTGGGTGTTTCCAGTTTATCTCTGGCCCAGACTGATTCCGTGATGCCGATTCCCGGGGCAGGTGCTGCCAGAGATGTTCCCGGCGCAGTGTTATATCCGAATCAGGAGATCGTTCACCGGGTTGTCTTTGATGCCGCCAGAGGCGCAGCAAACAGCGATGAGATCAACCCCATGTTGCAGGCTGTCGCCCGCTATGTGAATACCCTGGCAACGTATGGAGTGCCAGAGGAAAACCGTGAAATTGCAATTGTCATTCATCAAGGAGCGACATCCATCATTTTGCAGAATGAAGAATACCAGGCCCGGAATAACGGCGCCGATAACCCGAATATTGCCCTGATTCGTGCCTTGGATGAGGCTGGCGTCAAACTGCATGTCTGCGGTCAGGCGGTGCTCGGTAATAATATTGATACAGACACAATTTTGTCCGAAATTCAGGTCGATTTATGGGCGCTGACAACTATTATTGATTATCAGCAGAGAGGCTTCGTGCTTATCGGAGGCTGAGGCATGCAGGTATCAGTCGACTGCCACAGCACTGTGGAGAATTGATATCTGAGGATAGATTAAGGAACAGGGAAGTTCCCGATTCAGCGATCGATTATCGACAAGGTGCTTCTAGCGTAATCTCTGGCTCCGGGCGTAATGTCATCTTCGTTTATCATTTGCTGTAGCAGACTACGCGCTGATTCGTACTGGTTTCCTGCGAGCAATTCCTCCACCTCTGCAATGCGCTGATTGGCCAGCATGTTGCGGCGTTGTGCATTAAGAAAGCCACGAATATTACCCGGCACGGCCTGCTGGCCATTCAACAGACCATCGATATAGCGCACGGCATCGGCATAGCGGCCATCCATATTCAGTAATTGCAGGCTGTTGGCGATACCGGTCACCCAGACGAATTCAGACACCATACGGGTAAAGGGTCGGTTGTTTGCAGCAATCCGGTAATCGCCGGCATTGGCTTCTTCGATCAGTGCCATCGCCAGGTCATAGTTACCGGCCAGGGCACTGAGCATAGCCTCACCAACCAGGATAATGCCTTCGTCCGGGAACAGGGCCTTGCCCAGTTCAATGGCATCAAAGTCGACATCCGTGGCGCTCATGATATTCGGTAGCACCCTGACAAAAGCCAGATAGGTTTCCAGCCGGAAAGGCTGCAGCAGAATCGAACGCGTCAGCAGGTCAGCAATTTCCCGCGCGATGTCGGGGGCGAGGGTGCCAGTGTTCGGGTTCTCATTCTCCTCCCACAGGTAGGCCGCCTGCAGTTCATAGGTTTTGGCATTGCCTGAATTCAGGAAGATCGCATTGCTCAACGCTGTCTCCAGCAGCTCGCGTTCGTTCAGGCGGTTGGTGACCTCGGCAATAATATCGTAGGTGATGGCCTGCCTCGGAGCCAGATCCAGCAGAACTTCAGCATGATCAAAAGCCAGCTCAATGTTGTTGCCGGCAATCGCCAGTTTCGCAAGGGCAGCTTCAACGTCTGCTTCTGTAGCACTGCTAATCTCTAAGTCCTGCTCACTGGCAGACACATTAAACTGTTCAGTACGAAAATTCCCGGCAGCCAGATAATCGCCAAGCAAGGCATCCAGCTCGGCAAAAACCAGCCCCAGTTCCTGTGACAATGCCGTCGGCATATCCGACTCGATGGAACCTTCTACCAGGCTGATCAGTTCAGCAGGGCTCAGATCCAGCTCACCGAACAGCAGATAATGCACAAACAGCCAGGCCTGTGGGTAGAAAGTGTCGACCTCATGCAGTGCCGCATCACGCGACACCGCAAAGAAATCCGCCATCGGCTGCAGTCCGGCTTCCCGCAGATAATCAACATTATCCGCAATTGCTGCACCCCAGCTTACCTCATCACCATTGATTTCCAGCGTTGAAAACAACTCGGCAATGCCTTCATTAAACCAGTAAGGGTAGCGCCCGAGCAGCATGCTCGAATACCAGTGTACCGCCTCGTGATAGGTGAGCTGATGTGAACTGGCATTGCCACTACCGGCCGGCATACCGATCACGCTCCAGCTGCCCTGGTTGGAGAAAAATCCCACCAGGTTATTCACTGTTCCGGACTGGGTGCGTGCACGATACGGCGCAAAGTCAGCGCGACCGTCGAACAGTACAATGTCCAGCGGCGGCAGGGCGCGCTCGTCGACCTCTATCACCTGACCCAGGGCAGCGATAAACAACTGGAAGTCCTCAGTCCAGTTTAGGGTCGCTTGTTCATCAAGCTGGGAAAGCACAGTGAACTGGGGGGTGCTGAGTCTGGCCCAGGAGCTATCGCCGGTCTGGACCTGCCCGAAGGCCAGCAGGCTGGGAAATACCAGCAGAGTTAGCAGATATCTTCTATACATGGGTAAATCATCCCGTAAAAAGAGGCCGGTGACAATTGAGTCCCGTCTCGGGTCGGCAAAATTAAAGTTGCCCCACCCTTTCTAATACGCGTTTTACCCGCGACAGACAATTATTCTGGTGCCCAGCTGACAAAGCGCAGCCAGTTCTGCCAGCGCTGGGTCAGGGCCTGATCAACTTCGGGCTCAAAGACTGTTGGCTCGCTTTGCCATCCAGAGCCGCCACCCGACAAGAGGAAGCCCAGTCCGCGCGCACTGCCCTCGCTTTCCTGGTCACGTTGGACCGGCAGGGAGCTCAATGCCGCCAGTTTCCGGCACAGTCCATCAAGGTGACTCAAGCCGCCGCTGACCCTGATACTGCGGGGTGCCGGCAGCACTTCTGCCATCTGTTGCATATTCAGCCACAACAGGAATACCACGCTTTCCAGCACGGCAACGGCCTGCTCGGGCAGAGTTGCCTGGCGGTCAAAACGGGATTGGGCATGCGCCTGCCAGAAGGGCGAGCCGATGCCGGACACTGCATTCAGAAACAGTGGGGTTTGGTGGATAGGAGCTTGCTGAACGTCCTCCAGCCACTGCGGCAGGTTTTCAAAGAGCGTATTTTCATCAACTTTATGAGTGTCGGCCAGCCAGCTGAAGGCACTACCGGCACCGTTGACCGTGCCTTCCAGGGTAAGCATGCGCTGTCCCTTTGACTGCCAGAGAATGCTGTCGAGCAGGCGTGGATGGGCACCGGGATGCTCAACCAGGCGCTGTACGAAGGCGCCGGTGCCCAGCACGATATAGGCCGTTTCCGGCTGCGGCTGACCACTCGCAAACAGCGCTGCGGCGGCATCACCGGTAAGGATATTCAGCGGTACCCGGTGTGTGCCAAGGGTCAGACTGCCAAAACCATGATCGGAATCCACACAGAGGGGCAGGTGTTTTTCAGAGATGCCGAACATCTGGCACAGGGCAGGGTCCCAGTCACCGTCATGAATATTCCACAGCAGGGTCCGCGAGGCTGACACCGGATCGCTAAGGATATCGGATCCGCTCAGGCGGCCGGCCAGGTAGCCGGCCATGGGTCCCATCCTCAGATCTTCTTGCTCGTTAGCCTGCTGCACTTCCGGAAGATTTTCCAGGCACCAGGCCATCTTGCTGGCACCGTAATGGGGATTGGGCACCAGCCCGGTTTTTTCCCGGATTGCCTGATGATCCAGACCGGCCAGCCATTTTTCCGCACGCCGGTCCTGCCAGCTGAGCACCGGGGACAGCGGCTTGTCATCGCTGTGTCGCCAGCACAGGATATTGGAACGCTGCGTTGCCAGCCCGGCACCCTGCAGGTGACGGGACTCATCGCCGAGCTGGGCACAGGCAGCTTCGGCCACCGATTGCAGACTGCGCACAAGTTCATCGGCATCCAGTTCGACACGATCCCCCTTGCGACAGGTCTGGACTGCCTCGGCGGCCTCTGCCCGTTTGCGTCCGGCTGCATCGAATACCAGGGCGCGGCTGCCATGGCCGCCCTGATCCAGCGCCAGCCACAGGGAATTATCCGCCGCTTTCATGCCCGAAATACCCCTGCTGCAGAAAAAGCTGGAACTGTTCGTGCAGCCCTGCGGGTTCACTCACGCAGCGCTGGATCAGGTCATACAGCGGGTAGTCTTCCTGCCTGAAGAGCTGAAATTTTTTGACCATGGCCAGCGTATTCACGCCTTCCCCCTTGATGTCATCCAGTTGCCCGTTCGCCAGCATGCGGCCGGTGTTGTGATGGTGGGAGGTCGCGCTGGTGGCGGTAGTGATCAGGTCGCCAAGCCCGGCCAGATGCCAGGCGCTGCCACTTTGCCCACCCAGTTGGCAGACGATCCGTTCCAGTTCCTGCATGGCGGTGACGGCCAGCAGGCCGCGGACATTGTCACCCAGCTGCAGACCATCGGCCATGCCGAAGCCCAGCGCGTAAACATTCTTGAGAATCGCGGCCCAGCTGATACCGGTGATGTCTGTAGTATTTTCGATATGGAGATTGCTGCCCTGAAACAGGCTGGTAGCGACTTCTGCGTATTGCGCTTTGTTGTAGCCCAGCTGGGCAAAACCGCTACGGCCACCAAGCACTTCAGCAGAAATCATCGGCCCGTAAAGCACACCGAAAGGCTGGCCCTCACCAAACACCTCGGCAAAGACCTGCGCGGCGGGCTTACCCTTTTCATCCAGTCCCTTGGCGATGCTCAGACACAGGCAATCGGGTTTCAGCAACGGGGCGAGCAATTGCGCAGTTTCGCGGTGCGGCATAACCGGCATGCAAAACAGCACAACATCGGCGGCAGGGGCAGCCTCTTCCAGGGGCACCGGCGTAAACCCCGGCGGCGGAAACTTGTCCCAGAACGCAAGCTGGTGACGCTCCTGCAACAGGCTTTCCATCACATGACCCATCTTGCCATAGCCCAGCACCAGAACCTGGTAGCGTTTATTCAGCATTAATTTTTACCTCGTACACGTTTCATCTTGTGATGGTAATCAGTTGCGGCTGGTCTTGTTGGTATCTTTTATGACCAGGTTCTGCCCAGTGGCAACCAGCTCATGCTCACATGAGCCATGATAACCTGCGGGTGAGGTGAGCTGTATTTTTTCCTGCGAGCGTTGATTATGTCCGGTTCTCTCAGGCCAGGTAATAAAAATAAGAAGAATCAGCAGCAAAAAGGAAAATAAACAACAAGACTTTCTTCCGGCAACCTTAGCAGGGTGCGAAGGAGTTAGTAATTTTGATGCAGCGGATTTTGGAAACGGTACTTCCGGCGGTAGAAAGCCTGTGTCATTTCATATTTTCAGTTAACATCCTATCTTTAGCCAAACAGTAAGGTTGATAATCAGCCGAATAAATCATTGCAATCAGCCGATATATAAATTTACAATCAGCCGGTATATAAATTGACAATTAGCCGAATAATAACCTGACAATCAGCCGATGCCTGAAACGCACTTTTACCAACGCTGTGCCGAACCTGCTCTTGCCGAGGCATTGGCTGATTCTCCGGTGGTGCTTATTCACGGTCCGCGTCAATGTGGCAAAAGTACATTGGCCAAAATGCTGGGTAAAAAGCAGGGCTATACCTACACCAGCTTCGATGATGAGGTGGTGCGGGCAGCGGCAGAATCCGACCCGGTTGGCTTTGTGGATGGTCTCTCCGAGCGCGCTATTCTCGATGAAGTGCAACGGGTTCCTGAGCTTTTCACGAGCCTCAAGGCAGCGGTAGATCGTGACCGGCAAGCTGGCCGCTTCCTGCTGACGGGCTCTGCCAATGTATTGTTACTGCCCAGGTTATCTGATTCCCTGGCCGGGCGGATGGCCATTCAGCGCTTACACCCTTTTGCGCAATGTGAACTGCAGGGAGCAGCATCCAGGTTCCTTGATCAGCTTTTTGCTGCGGACTTCCCCAGCCGCAGGGTGGCGCGTTTGAAAGACGAACTGCCAACCCGCATAGCAGCAGGGGGTTACCCGCCAGCCCTGGAGCGGCCCGAAGGGCGCCGGCGAACAAGCTGGTATCGTGATTACATTAATACCCTGGTGCAAAGAGACGTGCGCGAGCTGGCCAGGATCAGTGCGCTGGATGCCTTGCCGCGGCTGCTGAGCATGGCGGCAGGGCAAAGCGCACAATTATTCAATTTGAGTGAGCTGGCCGCGTCTTTCCAGCTTAGCCGCAATACGATCGGTGACTATATAACTTTGCTGGAAAATGTCTTTTTGCTCGAAAGGTTGCCGCCCTGGTACAGTAACCGAGGCAAGCGCCTGATCAAAACTCCTAAACTGCATTTGGGTGATAGCGGGCTGGCTTGTGGCTTGCTGGGGCTAAATGCTAAAACACTGGCTGAAGACCGCACTCAACTTGGTGTGCTGCTGGAAACCTTTGTCTACCAGGAGTTACGGCGGCTGGCCAGTTGGCATGAACAGCATCATGATTTTTTTCACTTCCGAGATAAAGACATGGTGGAAGTGGATATCGTGATTGAGCGTGGCTCACGGCAGCTTGCCGGTGTCGAGGTAAAAGCGGCGGCGACAGTAACAAAAGCTGATTTTCGGGGTTTGCATAAACTTAAAAAGACTGCCGGTAAACGCTTTGCTGGCGGTGTAGTGCTATATGACGGCGAAACCTGTGCCAGTTTCGGTGATGGCATGTTCGCCGTGCCGCTACGACTGCTGTGGGAGAGTTAAAAAAGTTGGAGAACAGTTCGCTTCATTATCTGCCCGGCCTATGTCCTCGCTACAGAAGGCAAGTTTTAAATACTTGATGTGAAGGCAAGACCACACAGAATAAAAGTGATGGGGCAGAAGCCACCAAGAGCAAATGAGTGACCATTACGGCAGTGGCATATTGTGAAGAGGTGTGATTGATCCGTCTCGTAATCGGCAATTTCACTTTCATGGATAAAATAGGCATTACAAACTTCAAAACCCCTGGATTTTAGGTAGACTGTAGCCTTTGTGCCCTTTGATAAAGCGCCATATACATGGATAGTGCTGAAAAAAGATTACTGAGCGAAATAGACATCTGTGATTTGTTTATCACACCTGCTATCAGAGATGCTGGCTGGGATCAGATCACGCAAATCCGTCGTGAAGTTACCCTTACACCTGGCCCGGTTATCGTCCGGGGCAATATGTCTTCTCGTAACAAAAAAAAGAAGAAATTTGCGGATTATGTACTGCAATGGGAAACAGGTGTACCAATCGCTATTGTCGAAGCCAAGGATAATAACCACACCGTGAGCCATGGTATGCAGCAGGCACTAGGCTATGCCGATATTCTTCAGGTCCCCAGTGCTTTCAGTTCCAATGGCGATGCTTTTGCTTCCCATAATAAAGTCCCACGGAAGGGGGAAGAAATCGAATCCGAATTCCCGCTTGAATCCTTTCCAACACCTCAGGAACTCTGGCAGCGATATAAAATGTATCGGAACATTGAGGATGATGAGGAAGAACTGGTTCTGGAGCCATATTTTGAAGACGGCTCAGGAAAGGCGCCCCGTTACTACCAGACAGAAGCCATTAACCGCACGGTTGAAGCTGTTGCCAAGGGCCAAAAACGGCTGCTGCTGGTAATGGCAACGGGCACTGGAAAGACCTACACAACCTTCCAGATCATCTGGCGTTTATGGAAAGCAAAAGTCGCCAAGCGAATCCTGTTTCTGGTCGATAGGAATATCCTGGCCGATCAAACTCTGGTGAATGACTTCAAACCATTCGGTTCGGTCATGACCAAAATTAAAAATCGCAAAATTGACCCTTCCTATGAAATATATCTTGGGCTTTATCAGGCACTAACCGGGCCTGATGAAGAAGATAAAATCTTTCGTAACGTCTCCCCTGACTTTTTTGATTTGATTGTAATAGATGAGTGTCATCGTGGCAGTGCCGCTGATGATTCAGCCTGGCGCGAAATCCTGGAATATTTCTCCGGTGCGATTCAGCTTGGCCTGACGGCGACGCCCAAGGAAACTGAGTATGTCTCAAACATTACCTATTTCGGTGATCCGACCTATACCTACACGCTGAAGCAAGGCATTCAGGATGGTTTTCTGGCACCGTATAAAGTCGTACGCATTGATATAGATAGAGACATTGAAGGCTGGGTTCCTTCTCCTGGCATGAAAGACGACCTAGGCAAGGAAATCGAGCATCGCATCTACAACCAACAAGATATGGATCGTATTTTGGTGCTGAACCAGCGTACCAAGTTAGTGGCCAAAAGCGTCATGGAACTGCTCAATGCTACTGACCCTTTCGCTAAAACCATCATTTTTTGTGAAGACATTGATCACGCTGAGCGTATGCGAGTGGCTATCGTCAATGCCGCCGGCAAGCTAGCCACCGATAACCCCAAGTATGTGATGCGCATCACCGGAGATAGTCCTGAAGGAAAAGCAGAGCTGGATAATTTCATTGACCCGGAAAGTAAGTTCCCGGTTATCGCCACTACCTCTGAGTTGCTGACCACGGGAGTTGATGCAAGAACATGCAAACTCATCGTGCTGGATAAAAACATCAAATCAATGACCACTTTCAAGCAGATTGTGGGCCGCGGTACGCGCATCGAGGAAGAACAAAACAAGTACTACTTCACCATCATGGATTTCAAGAAAGCCACCGAGCTTTTCAAAGACCCGGATTTCGACGGCGAACCGGTAGTGATCCATGAACCTGGCCCTGGTGACTCGCCGGAACCACCGGATCCTCCACCGGAAGCCCCGGATGATGATCCTGAGATCGGTGAAGTACCGGGAGAATACAAAGTCCGTGTTAGCGGCGTTGACGTTAAGATTCTCGCCAAGCGCGTAGAATACCTCGGCCCGGATGGCCAGTTAATCACGGAATCCTATCGGGATTACTCCAAAAAACATATCCGTGAAGAATATGCTTCACTCGATGACTTCCTTAGTAAATGGAATAATACCAAGAAGAAAGAAACCATCATTCAAGAGTTAGAGGAATACGGCATAACCCTGAACAATCTGGCCGAAGAAGTAGGCAAAGAATACGGTGACTTTGATTTGATCTGCCACATCGCCTGGGATATGCCGCCACTGACCAGGAAAGAGCGTGCCAATAAGGTCAAAAAACGTAATTACTTTACCAAATACGGTGAGCAGGCAAGAGCTGTGTTAGAGTCGCTGCTCGATAAATATGCCGATGAAGGCATTACCACAATAGAAAGTCCCCGCGTCTTAAAACTCAAACCCTTTGATCGCATGGGTACGCCCATGGAAATCATCAACAATGCCTTTGGTGGCAAAGAGGCATATGAAAAAGCTATCCAGGAGCTTGAACAGGAACTCTACACTGAGGATAAATCGGCATGAGTAATGTCAGCAGTATTATCAAATCCATTCAGGACATCATGCGCAAAGATGTCGGTGTTGATGGCGATGCACAGCGCATCAGTCAGTTGGTGTGGATGTTTTTTCTCAAGATTTATGATGATCGCGAGGAAGAAATAGAGCTGCTGGAAGACAAGTACAAGTCACCCTTACCGGAGCATCTGCGCTGGCGTAACTGGGCTGCCGATCCGGAAGGCATGACCGGTGATGAACTGAGCGATTTCATTAACCTGCAACTCTTTCCCACCCTGAAGACCAAGCTCAACCTGCAAGGGCCAACTGGCCAACGCGCCCTGGTTATCCGCAATATTTTTGAAGATGCCTATAACTACATGAAGTCAGGCACTCTGATTCGGCAGGTCATCAACAAGATATGTGAGATTAACTTCAACAATACCGGCGATCGCCATACGTTCGGCACTATCTATGAACAAATACTCAAAGACTTGCAAAGCGCAGGCAACGCAGGTGAGTTTTATACGCCCCGAGCTGTCACCAAATTTATCGTTAATCGCGTTGCCCCTCAGTTAAAAGAGACCGTGCTCGACCCGGCCTGCGGAACAGGCGGCTTCCTGGCCTGCGCCATCGACTTTAAGCGTGAAAATTATGTGAATAATGCAAAAGACGAAGAGCTTTTACAGCAAAGTATTCACGGGGTTGAGAAGAAAGCCCTGCCGCACATGTTATGTACCACCAACATGATCCTGCATGGTATTGATGTGCCCAGCCAGATCGAGCATGACAATATGTTAAGTCGCCGTGCCTATGTCGATTACGGTGAGAAAGATCGCGTCAATGTCATCGTTACCAACCCGCCTTTCGGTGGCATGGAAGAAGATGGTGTGGAAAATCAGTTCCCGGCTACATACCGCACACGCGAAACTGCTGACCTGTTTATGGCCTTGGTTATCAAACTACTCAAGAGCCACGGACGCGCAGCCGTGGTGCTGCCGGATGGCTTCCTGTTCGGTGAAGGCATGAAAACACGCCTCAAGCAGGAGCTTCTCGAAAAGTGCAATCTGCACACCATTGTGCGTTTGCCCAATGGCGTGTTTGCTCCCTATACCGGTATCAAAACCAATATCCTTTTCTTCACCAAAAAACCAGAAAACGAACAGCCCAGCACATCCCATATCTGGTTTTACGAGCATCCCTATCCGGAAGGCGTTACCAGCTATAACAAAACCAAGCCCATGCGCTTTGAGGAATTTGAAACCGAGATCGCCTGGTGGGGTAAAGAAGAAGATGGCTTTAAAGATCGGGTTGAAACCGAGCAGGCATGGAAAGTCAGCGTGGAGGATATCGCAGCGCGCAACTATAACCTGGATATGAAAAACCCTCATGTCGGTGAGCAGGTAAACCACGACCCCGAACAACTGCTGGCCGACTACCAACAGCAGCAGGCTGAAATTCAAGAGCTGCGTGCTCAGCTGAAAAGCATTCTGTCAGATGCATTGTCCGGAGCGAATCAGTAATGGCAACCGCCGAACAACTCATTACGGAAAATCTTGATATCTGGACATCGGTAGTCCAGACCAAATCGGCGGCCGGGCGCGGTAGCTCTAACAAACTGGAGCTCTATGGTATTAAGAAACTCCGCGAGCTGATTTTAGAGCTGGCCGTGCGGGGTTTGTTGGTGCCTCAAGATCCAAAAGAAGGTTCTGCACTTGAGTTGGTAGACAAAATTGCTGAGGCTCGAAGCGAGTTAATCAAAGCCAAAGGAATCAAGGAGCCAAGGAGATGGAAAGAGGCTGCCGAAGAGGAAAAGGCGCCGTTGACTCTACCGGGTCAGTGGGTAGAAATGGCAAACTCACAGCTATTCTTCTTTCGCAAAGGGAAAAAGCCAAAGAACATTTCAGATGTCGATATTGGTCAGCCCTATCTCGATATAGAAGCTTTAGATCGACACAATATTTTGCGTTTTACAGATGATACTAGATGCCCCACATGTACGGAGGAGGATATTCTTGTCGTGTGTGATGGGTCACGAAGTGGTCTGGTACTTCAGGGAAAAAACGGAGTAATTGGTTCAACACTTGCCGTTATAGAAACACCTCAGTTTGTTCAGCCGTATGTAAGACTGATTTTCCAGCAAGCATTTCAAAGACTGAATTCGACTATGAAGGGGGCTGCTATACCCCACCTAGATACGAAAACTCTGTTAAGCGAAACCATTGGGTTACCCCCATTTCAGGAACAAGCCCGCATCGTCGCAAAAGTCGACGAACTCATGGCCCTCTGTGACCAGCTCGAACAGCAACAAGAAGCCAGCATTACTGCCCACCAAACCCTAGTGCAAACCCTGCTCGACGCACTGACATCCGCCAGCGAGCGTGATGGCTTTGAAGCCGCCTGGAAAAGAATCGCCGAACACTTCGATACGCTATTCACAACCGAATGGAGTATCGACCAACTCAAACAATGCATCCTGCAACTCGCCGTTATGGGCAAACTTGTACCTCAAGACCCCAACGACGAACCGGCGTCTGTGCTACTCAAAAAAATTGCAGATGAAAAGGCTAAGTTGGTGAAAGAGGGAAAGATAAAAAAGCAAAAGCCATCGCCCCCGGTTGATGAAGATGAAGAACCGTTCGATTTGCCGTCCTCATGGGAGTGGGTGCGCATAGGTGAAGCTTCGATTTTGACGGATTATGGACTGTCTGACAAGGCATCTCCTGCTGGTGAAGGAGTCCCGGTATTGGCTATGGGGCATATTCAGTCAGGGCGGGTGGTATTGGGGGGGCAAAAGGTAGTACCAGACACCGTTGACTCCTTGCCAGAATTATATCTCGAAAATCGCGATTTGCTCTATAACAGAACTAACAGTGTTGAATTAGTAGGAAAAACTGGTATTTATTTAGGGAATGATAACGAGTATACATTCGCCTCGTATCTAATAAGAATCAAGACAATTAAGAGCGCTCTTCTACCCGAGTTTATCAATTTCAATATGCTTACACCTAAATTTCGTACAACTCAAATTGAACCACATTTAAAACAGCAGTGTGGGCAGGCAAACGTAAACGGCACAATTATGAAAAGTATGCTCGTTGCAGTTGCTCCAGAGGCTGAAATTGTCCGTATCGTCGCCAAAGTCGATGAGCTGATGTCTATATGCGACTCAATAAAAAATAGGATTAACGCTTCTCAAGTTAGTCAGTTGAAATTGGCTGATTTTATTACAGAAATACGAATTCTCAGGGAGTGATTTTAATGTCTCAAATTAGGCGAAAGATCGATTTATATATATTATCGCTAGGCCTCTTATTTGTATTTTTTATAATCATTACTGCTTCTATTCCTTTCTGTTCTGGAAATAACTGCTTATTTGTTGGATTTAAAGAATTATTGTCCAGGAACTACATAGCTACAGCTTCATTTACTCTGCTTATTTATTGTGTTTACGCTTATAAAAGATTTAGTTTTGACTTAAAAGGAGCGACAGATCTTCCTTTTGAAATAAAAAAGATTGAAGGAATTAATTATGAGCACTTAACATTTCTCGCAACATATGTTGTGCCATTAATCAGTTTTGATTTTGACAGTTTACGACAAATGGTGGTTCTTAGTCTTCTATTGATTGTAATGGGAATAATCTATATTAAGACGGATTTATTTTATGCCAACCCTTCACTGGCGTTATTAGGCTTCCATATTTACAGAGTTGATGGAGATTTTAAAACTGGTTTAAAGGAAGGGATAATTGTGATTTCTAGAGGTAGGCTTAAGCAGGATCAAAGAGCCTCTTACATTAAGCTGGACGATAGAATTTATTACGCCAAGGGAATTGGTCTATGAATGCCGAAGAACTAAAAAATGCTATACAGCCATTTTATGAAAATCAGGCTGAAATTGGAGTTTCCGTTTACGTAATTTTAAAAGGGGCTGATAATCAAGAGCCATTGCGTGTCGATATAGAAGATACTGCTGCTGATGGGGTTAAAGAGCTGTATTTAAATAGTCTAAGAAATTTAATTACTGATAGGGATGAGCTTACAGTACTTGATTTATCTACTGCTGATGCTCGAGGAGATGTTGTATACAGATATGACCTTGACGAACTCCCAGGTGAAATTAATGCAATTGACAATATCTTAGGTAATGACAATGTTCCATTGCTTAATGTAGCTGACGAAAATTTGTCGAATGTTAGGGCCTTGTTAATTGAGATAGGTAATAACATAGGTCAATTAGTGATTTATAAGACTATGATGCCTGTAAATGTTTTCAAAAGGTCTAGTTTTTTCTTAAAGAAATCAGAGCATCGAATGGAAAAAATTGATGATGAGTTTCTTCGTTTAAGTTCAGGTTTTCAATTGTTAAGAATTGGAGAAGAGTTATTAATCTTTGATTTGGATGCCATAGAACGGTCGTTTGGATTCAAAGATATAATAATTAAAGAAGCAGAAGCGGGCGTGCAGGCAATTGAGGATCTTGAGTTGGTTGAAAACCCAGAAGTTCTTCAGGAATTATTAAGTGATATTCGATATGCTCGCCGGTTTGTAAAAGTAGCTAAAAATTCACCTGTTTTGAAAAATGAAATACCTAATGATCGTATAATCGACTTTTGTCGTAATTTTCCAACCTTGTCTGGAAGGATACGCTTCAATGATCAGGAAGATCGCATATCTCTTGATACTAATGTTTCAAAAGACTTATTTATTAAAGTGTTAATGGATGATTTCCTAACATCAGAACTCACAGAGCTTCACTATATGAGCTTATCGAAAGATAGTGTAGATAATGAGCAAACAGAAGCATAATCTCGTGAATAATATATGATTTAAACCCAGTTTCTGCGGGAAGAGAAAATGGCAATCGAACACAGCATTTGGAAAGTTGGCAATAAGCCTGAAAAGATCTCGCCACTGAAATTGGATAGTGAAGATTTTCTGGAAGAGCAAATTGCTCAGGATATTTCCATTCTCAATGACGGTTGGTTGTTAATCGGTCGCCAGGTTTTAACCTCTTACAACAAATACATTGATCTGCTGGCTCTTGATGCTTCCGGCTCCCTCATCATCATCGAACTAAAGCGCCATAAAACACCAAGGGAGGTCAGTGCACAGGCCATTGATTATGCTTCTTGGGCCGATGATTTGGAAAGTAACGAAATTGTTGAAATCTATACAGGATTTGCAAAGAAAACCGGGCTAGACGAAACTTCACTGGATAATGCCTTTTTTAGCCGCTTTGGTACTTATCTCAGTTCGGTTGACCTGAATGGCAGTCTGCAAATGGTGATAGTGGCTGCCGAACTGGATGCCAGTACTGAGCGCATTATTACTTATCTGAATGATAAATTTGATGTGCCTATCAATGCCGTATTCTTCAAGGTGTTTGAAGATGCTGGTCATCGTTACCTGAGCCGCGCCTGGATGATTGATCCCGGAGAGACCCAGGATAATGCAGCGACATCGAGTGCTGGAGAAAAAGAGCCCTGGAACAATGAGTTCTATATAAGCTTCGGCGTGAGTGAGCATCGGGATTGGAGAGATGCTGCACGCTATGGCTTTATCAGTGCTGGTGGTGGCATCTGGTATACCCGTACCCTGAATCAATTGAAGGAAGGTGACCGGGTTTGGGTCAATAATCCGGGGATGGGCTATCTCGGTGTTGGTGTCGTCACTGGCACAGTGATGAAGGCGACTGATTTTATGGTAGAGGGTAAATCTCTCGCAGAACTGGATACGGTCGTGGACTATACACAGCCTTTTTTCACCAGCAATGATGATGACAATGCCGAATACATCGTACCAGTGCGGTGGATTAAAACCGTTACTATGCAGGAAGCGGTGTCCGAAATAGGCTTTTTTGGCAACCAGAACACTGTTGCCAAGCCCAAAACCAAGAAGTGGCAGCATACAGTTGAACGGCTTAAATCACTCTGGGGAGTTCAGTGAACGCCGAACGGCGCAACTGGCAGCGCGATGAGTCTTTACTTGTATTACACCTTTATTGCCGAACACCCTTCGGTAAGCTTCACCGAAATAATCCGGAAATTATTCAATTAGCTGATGTTATTGGACGAACGCCATCTGCTGTTGCTATGAAAGCAGTCAATTTTGCTCATCTTGATCCAAATCTGAACAGACAGGGACTTTCATCAGTGAGTAAGTCAGATAGAGCCTTATGGGAAGAATTTCTGGAGGATTCAAATTCAATAGCGCTGGTTGCTGAAAAACTTTATGAAGATAGATTCCCATCCGATGAAATGGTCAGTGAAATTAATGAGGTAGCATTACCGGATGGTCCAAGTGAAGCCAGACGGGAAGTATCAGTACGTCGGGTACAGGGTTTTTTCCGCAGAGCCGTATTAACCAGTTATGAGCAGCGCTGTGCCATTTCAGGTTTGAAATTACCACAGTTGCTCGTTGCCAGTCATATAATTCCCTGGAGAAAGTCCGTGGAGCGCAGAGCTGATCCCCGTAATGGTATTGCGCTGAATAATCTTTATGACAGAGCCTTTGATGAAGGCTTACTTACTTTTGATGAAAACTGGAAAGTCTGTTTAGCGAATGATTTAAGGGATCATATTGTTGATAGTGAGTTAAGTAAGCGTATTCTGGATATTGAAGGAAGAGAGCTGCAAATGCCGAGGCGCTTTTACCCTGATCCTGCTGCAATGGATTATCATCGACAGCGTGTGTTTAAGGGGTAGGGGTAAACCACACTGGTTCCTATTTGATCTTGACCAATTAGAAACTCATCTAACTATCCTCATGCTCCCATTTATATCGGCGTTTAAGATCATTGCATTGGTTAAATCCGATCAGTTTACTGTGTTGTAACTGCCCCACCACAATACCAGGCGCAATGCCGATATCCTGAGCAAAAAAGATAATTGCATCTCTTGAGAAGTTGGCTTCATTGGTAAAACGACGAAACGCTTTTCTGGGGATTAATTCCTTTTGCGCAAAGCTATTTGCTTCGGCTTCTTTTTCTTCATCCATGCCATTGATGCCTTCCAGAAACAGCTCCTTTTTACCATGTAGAAGAATATGGCCAGCTTCATGATAGAAAGTGAACCATAAATGATCATCGGACTTATATCGGGCACTTAATTGAATTAGTGCCTTTTCAGAATTCAGCCAGCGTGTAGCGCCGCTTACGCCGGTTTTTGGTAAAGAAGGCACAAAGACAACGGCAACACCTGCTTCAGCACAGAGCGCCTGCATGTGGGGAATAAAGTCTTGTGGCGGAAGTTCGGTTAATCCCCTGATGTGATCCAGGGCTTCTCTGAAGGCGTCTTTATCAAAAGACTCACATGCAATTTTTGCGGCTGCCAATTCTCCCTGACGAAGCCATACAGAAACAGCCTCTGGACGGACTTCGTGGGTATTATGTTGTCGAAAGGCGACGGCTAAATTCGGCCACATTTTTTTCCATTGCCTGACGCTGGCAATGCCGAAGAATCGCAGTACTTCTTCGAGTTGCTCATGCTTATCGTTAAATTTTTTAATCCAGCCTAATTTGACCATGTCTCTTAAGGGGATGCGGTCCAACCAGCTCAAGTCATTGTCGAGACGCCTTTCTTCGTCCAGTCGGGCTTGTATTTCCTGATAGTGCGCTTCGAGATTCAGCCAGTAATCCACCGGCATCCCCAGAGCTCGTTCCAGTTTGATTGCGGTTTCCGGGGTGATGCCCGAATGCCCTTTAACCAGAGAAACAATATGTTTAGGGGTTAAGCCTGTGCGTTTGGCTAACTCGTTCTGGTTCATCCCTCTGAGTGATAACTCATAAGTTAATACTTCACCGGGATGAACCGCATAGTCAGGCTGAAATTCATTCCTTGTTTGTTCAACCATGGGTGTCCTCCACTCCTGTAATTTTAATTTGGGTTACCTTTTCCCAATCTAAACCTCCTTCTTGACGCGTTGGAACGGGATCATTTGCTACCTGAAAAATTAGTCGATATGGATGGTCCAGATCCATACTGATCTGGCCTTTACGATTACTTGTTAATTCATGACATCGGTGTGGCGGGCTGTATGGTGGATTAAATATGCCCAGGTTTGGCGCTGCATGTAAGCTTGTGAGTACAATCTTTAACAGCTTGATTCTCCGTGGACCATAGGCCTTTACCATGGCCCGCTCTTCCGTCATTTGCTTTTTGAGCTTTTTGCTCGCGAAAATGATTTCCATTCATTTTCTCCGAATTTATTAACCTATAAGGTTAACATAAATAAAAATTACCAACAAGCTGTGCGCTCCATCCTTTGAATCAACGGGGTCAGAGTAATCTGATTTCCTCGTGAAGAATCTAAACATTCCAGACGCAAAGTTAGAGTTTTACTTATTATTAAAAGTAATAATAGAACACCCACTTCTTACTGTTTGACTAGATGCAGACCAGTGACCCCTAGCTCACGCGCACATGAGACATAATAACCTGCGGGAAGGGGTGGCTGTACTTTTCTGTGTACGTTTACTGATGCATTAACCCAGCAATACTATGCCTGCCGGGTGACTTATGCGTGGTAGGATGTGTGATACAAAAAAATGCATTAGACTCAGCTTTCAACGCTGATTCGATGCCCTGTCCAGCTCGGGAGCAAGCCGTGCGATTACTGATCAAACTACTCAAAGCCATCAATTCCGAAGCCCGTCCCTGGCAGATTGCCGTCGCGGTCACTCTGGGCATGATCATGGGCCTGACGCCGCTTTATCGTCTGCATAACCTGCTGATCCTGTTCATCGCGCTGTTTGTCAGAGTTAATTTCGCCAGTTTTCTGGCCAGTTTCCTGTTGTTCTCCGGCATCGCCTGGATGTTTGATCCGGTCATGAACAGCATGGGTGAAAGCATGTTGATGGCCTCCGGCTGGCAGGGTGTATGGACAGGTTTTTTTAATACGACCCTGGGGCAACTGAGTCAGTTCAATCATACGCTAACCATAGGCGGGCTGGCTCTGAGTCTGCTGCTGGTTCCGGTGGTTCTGCCAGGAAGCTGGCTGCTGGTGGTTCAGTATCGGGCGCGTTTCATGAGGTGGGTCAACAAGCTGCGTGTCATGCAAGTGATAAAGGCCAGCAAATTTATGCGCTTGTATGCAAGCTGGGGGAACTGAGGATGGGTAAAATTATTCGTTGGCAGGGGCTGGTGGCCTTCGGCATAGTCCTTGGCTTGCTGATGGCCATCTCCCTGCTATTTCTGGATACCTGGATCAGAATCGGCATTGAACAGGGCGCGGGACGTCTGGTTGGCGCAGAGGTCAATGTTGAACGGGTGGAGCATCGTTTTTCGCCCTTCGGCCTCAGCCTCTATGGGGTACAGGTGACGGATGCGGCAAAACCTAGCCATAACCGTATTCAGCTTGAATCAATCAGTGCGGACATCGAGTTACTGCCGCTATTGAGGGACAAGATCATTATTGATGAATTGAGCGCCACCAACCTGGCGTTTGATCAACCCAGGGCACAGGAGGGGAGGGTATACGATTCTGTCACAGAGACCGTCCGGGCACGCGTCGATGCATCGGGTGCCAGCCTGCCCAGTGTTGATGAAGTGTTGACCCGTTCACCTTTGCAGACGACCAGAGCCATTGAAAATGCCCAGGCCGTGTATCAGGAGCACAGCACCGCGCTTGAAAATGCTTACCAGAACCTGCCGACCAGAGAGTCCCTTGACAGTTATCGGCAGCGTCTGGAAGCCCTGCAGGAAACAGACTACGAAAACCCTGCTGAACTGCTTGCCGCCAGAGAGGAGTTTGAAGCCATTCTGGATGAACTGCGCGAAGAACAGCAAAGGCTGCAGAATTTCCGGGCAACGGTTTCCACAGCCAGGAGCGAGCTGGGTGAAGAGGTGGCCACGCTGCGTGCAGCACCGGGTCGGGACTTTGACCTGCTGAAAGGGCTGGTGGCAGGTGATGCCGGCGCCTTCAGCGAAATGACGGAAGCGGTGTTTGGCCCCCAGGCCCGCGCCTGGAGCGACAGGCTGTTTGTGGCCTATGAACTGCTGGCACCGATGCTGGCCAATAAAAAAGAACAGGAGGCCAGACCTCCGCGTGGCGAAGGGCGCTGGATCGACTTTGCCGATACCCGGGGGCTGCCGGCACTGCTGATCCGCAATGCTGATGTCTCTGTCAGTTGGGGAGAACAAAGCTTTGCCTCGCTGTGGCAGGATATTACTACCGATCATCAAACGCTGGGTCGGCCCACCACCTTTTCTGTCGATGCTGATAACACACCGCAATGGCAGTCACTGGCAATAGATGGCAGTTTCCGGCTGCTGGAAGCTGGTCTGCAAGCCAGTCAGCAGTGGGATATTGCGGGGGTACGCCTGAATAATCTGGCCTTGTCGGATGCCGGGAATCTCTCAAGCAGTCTGCAGTCGGCCCTGTTATCCAGCACCGGTTCGCTGAATATCAGTGACAATGCGCTGGATGGCAACGGTCAGATCAATCTGGCCTCACTTGCCATCGAGGCCGCAGGTTCCAATAACCTGACCACTCTGATAGCGGACAGCCTGGAGGCTCTATCCGAGTTGAGCATTTCTGCCGATATCGCCGGTATGCTCAATGCCCCGGAATTTTCGTTGCGTTCGGATCTTGATCGTCAGATGGCCCGTGCGCTGGCCGATAATGTCAGTGGCGCCGATCAGGCCAGACTGGATGAATTGCAGCAAAAACTGGATGCAATGAGTGCCGATGCGCTGGCACAAAACACCGACCAGCTCAGCCAGTGGCAGAACTGGGAAGAAGTCGGTGACGACAGGCTGGGTTCAGTTCAGGAGCTGCTGGGAATGCAACTGAACAATATTATCGATGACCCGGTTGAGGGCTTGTGGGACCGCTTGCCGGGCGGACTGTTTGGGAATTGATACTCAGTACCGGCTGTCACAAATTTATTATTACGTTTTTATGGTAAACCGGCCTTTGGTCAGTTGAGTCTGTCCTTTTTGGCTGGTCTGGTTTTGGCACAAAAAAGTAAGCTGGAGAGCCATCAAGGACACCCACTTTTCAGCAATCAACAGCAATCAACAGCAATCAAGGACACCCACTTTTTTCGGTTGGCCTGCCACTAATGGGCGCCCTGGCTTGCCCCTGTTTCTCCTAATTAAGGTTATCTCACCAGTTTCATTCTTGAGCTGAATAATATATTTAAACTGCTTTACATAATACCTTTTATAGGTATTATAGTACCTTAAATAGGTATTATAGTTTAAATGAATATTTCCTCTATAGCAGACACTCTTTTCACTAAAACCCAGCAACGGGTTTTAGCCCTTTTCTTTGGTAAGCCAGATCGGAGCTACTATACCAATGAAATTTTTCGCCTGACGGCTATGGGGCGTGGAACCGTTCAAAAGGAACTGGAACGGCTGATATCTGCTGACCTGGTGACAGTCACCAAAATCGGTAACCAGAAGCATTATCAGGTAAACCCTGGTAGCCCGGTCTATACTGAGCTATTGAGTATTGTGCGAAAGACATTCGGGGTAGCGGATGTGATCCGTGAGGCTCTGACGCCAATTTCAGACAAAATCAGTTTTGCTTTCATTTACGGCTCAGTAGCAAAAAATACTGATACTAAAACAAGTGATCTCGATCTCATGCTGGTTGGTGAAGAGTTGAATTATGGTGATGTAATGAGTTTATTGGTAGCAACAGAAGAAGAAATACAAAGGGTCATCAACCCAAACATTTTAACAACTGAGGAATTTAGCAAACGTTTGAAATCTGGTCGCAGCTTTATCAATAGAATAATTGAACAACCCAAAATAATGGTACAAGGAAGTATCGATGAGTTTGGAAAATTTAGAAAGGATTAATAAACTCCATGTGGAAGCCCCTGATCAGGAAGAGATAAAAAACTTAATACTGGCTGCGTCGGAAAGATTGTCAGATTCTCAAAAAACCGGTTTATCCTACTCCAGCCGTTTTGATCTGGCTTATAACGCCTCTCATGGATTGGCCCTGGCAGCACTTCGAGCAGCGGGATACCGATCCGATCAACGTTATATTGTGTTTCAATGTCTTCAGCATACCTCCGGTTTAGCGAAGGGCAGGATCAGAATATTTTCAACTTGTCATGAAAGGCGTAATTTGGCGGAGTATGAAGGTCATTATGAGAAGGATGAGCAGTTATTGGCAGAATTGATAGATGCCGGCAATGCGCTACTGACTGAATTTCAGGTTTAATTTACGAACTGCTTAAACTCACGGGGCAGCTCAAAGGGTCAGAGTACTTTGATATTTATTTCCCGATTTTTGACAAATAATATTTCCAGAACCATTCGGGTAACGCCCCGGGATCCAAAGCTTTCAACTCTTCATCCCAGACTTTCTTTTCTTTTACTGCTTTGAAATGGGCAAAAGGTTCATGCCTGCTATCATCGTGAGAGTTGTCGAAAAAATAAGCTTGATAGGCTAACTGGGCAGCATCATAAAGTAGCCCCAATGAGCGCGTATAGCGAGCTTTGATTTTTTTCTCCGGCACGTCATGCCCGCCTTGCGGGGTGCGGACTTCTTTGATTCTGGATATATTGATGAGAGGGCTTTCAGTCGCGATGAAATACAGATAGATTTTGTAACCCTGACTGGCAGCTTTTTTCATAAAGTCGAGTTTCGAAGGATGGGAGAAAACCGTCTCGAATGAAATCTTCTTTTCCCGTTGTAAAAGCCGATTACGCAGAAAATCAGCCATTAATTGGGCCATGTGTTCATCCCAGGCTTTATCAACTAATTTAAATTCACCGGCATTATTCAGTGTAAAACATTTTTTAAAACTGGCTTCCGGAAAATTTTTATTGATCAAGCCTGAAAGCAGTGCATGTTCAGTAAAATCAGTTCGTGTGACTTTCCCGGATTCATACTGCTTGAAAGAGAAGGAGCCTTGTCTGAGGTCATTGGCGATATCATCGGCATTAATATAGATGCCGAAATCAATGGGGCGGCCATTCGCTTTGATATTTCGCAGGGCTTTGATAATGGTGCTTTTACCTGAACCATTGGGTCCGGCAAATACACGGAGCCTTTTATTGAATCTAGCTGAAGGCAAGTTTGCTTACGGCGGCTTTGACCTTGGCTTTCGGCGGCTTGTTTATCCTGGCAAGTTCTTCCGTTCTGCCGTCCTGATATTTTCTTACGACTTTGTGGTCTTCCACTACAACGACTGAGCCGGCCGTTTCCATTGCCTTTTTAGAGGCTTCTTCAAAGCCTTTACGGGAAGCAGATTTAATGTGCCTTTTGGTAAGGTAACTGTCTGAATTACGTTTGCTAGCCATATGACTTCAAAATCAGGTGTTAAAAATACTACTTGATTGAGAATAGCACAAAATTTCCAAAATTGGTGGAGGCGGGGGGAGTTGAACCCCCGTCCGTCAGTCCTCTGCCTTCGGCTCTACATGCATAGCATCGTTTATTAAGTTAACTTCTCACGACCCAACGTGCAGGGTGTTCGAAGCGAGTCTGAAGATTCTTTAACGCTCTGGAGTCAGACTCTCAGCGGCGCGATCCTGTTCTATATGACGATTGCTAAACACTGGTTTACAGGCATCCCTGTGGCAATCGCTAGCGGCTATATTAAGCTGCTAGAGCGTAGTTTTCGTCGTTGGCAACTATAAAGTTGCATAGATTGATTTACGAGAGCCTATACTCTCTCGGCATGCACCTCAGGGTTTGTAACCGGCGTCGAATCCAAAGCGCCCCCAGTCGTGCAGAGTGGTTATTTTACCACATATCTCCTATATATAGCTTAACGCCAGCTTATCAAGGGCTGCGGACCCTGCAGCGATTTCACTCCTGGCTTTTTGTTGCGTATGGTAAAAGACAGGTTCCCTGATTAACTGGAGTGATACATGACAAATCTCACGCTTGAAGGCCTGGTACTGGATATGGACGGCGTCTTTTATGTGGGAGACAAACTGCTTGATGGCGCCACCGAGACCCTGCAGGCACTGAGGGAAAAGGATCTGCCTTTTCGTTTTATTACCAATACCACTACCCGCAGCCCGGACGAGCTGGTGGAAAAGCTGGAACGCCTGGGGCTGGATGCCCATCGGGATGAAATCTTTACCGCCGTTTCCGCCACCGTGGAATACCTGCAGCAGCGCGGCAAGCCGAGCGTTTATCTGCTGGTGCGGGATTCGGTCAGGGCTTGCTTCAGTGATTTCAAGCACAACGATGAGAATCCGGACTTTGTCGTGATCGGCGATATCGGGGCGAGCTGGGATTATGAAACCCTGAACCGGGTATTCAACATGCTGATGAACGGCTCGAAGCTGATCTGCATGCATCGCAATAAATATTTCCAGGCCGAGGAGGGGCTGCGCATGGATATCGGCGCTTTTGTCGCGGCGCTGGAATATGTCTCGGACAAAAAAGCCATTGTGATTGGCAAGCCGGCACCGGCCTTTTTCCAGATGGTGCTTTCTTCGCTGGGCTTGCCCGCCCAGAAAGTCGCCATTGTCGGGGATGATATCGAGTCGGATGTCGGTGGCGGCCAGGCGGTTGGCATGCAGGGCATCCTCGTGAAAACCGGCAAATACCGGGAAGAGATTGCACGCAAGTCCTCGGTGCAGCCGGACCAGCTGATTGAGTCGATTGCGGCCCTGGCGGATATCCTTTAAATTGGGGTCAGACCCTGTTACCGAGGGAGTAAGTCATGAAACGCACGTCGACGATCTTTCTTCAGTGTGTCATTGTGCTTGTTGCCGTGCTGATGCTGGTGATTCTGCTGCGCTTTCCCCTGTCTGAGGGGCGGAACGTTGAGGCTACGCTGAGTGAGGTGTATTTGCAGGATCCCTTTCTGGCCTATATTTATTTGGCTTCCCTGGCAGTGTTCGTGGGCTTTTATCAGGCCTTTGTACTGCTCAAACTTATTCGGCGGGATAATGCGTTTACTGCTAAAGCGGTCAAGTCAGCACGCATACTGAAATATTGCGCGCTGATTTTTATCGGCTTTATGCTGGGGGCAGAGGCTTATCTGTTTATCGTCATGCGCGGCCAGGATGATATTGCCGGTGCCGCGATGTTTGGCCTGATTCTTATCTTAGTCTCATTGATAATTGCCGCTGCGTCGAACCTGTTGCAGCTTGTTCTGCAAAGCGCTGTGGCTATACAGCCTGAGAATAAACCGGGGACAGACCCCAATTAATTTAATGCAGAAAATAGGGACAGGCCCCTATTTATACAATTTACTCAGTCCGTCAGATTTCGACAGCTACTTTGTAGGTCGGGTCTTCGATAATATTGATAGCAATAATCTTCTCGGCATTTTTAAGCAGCTTCAGGCAGTCCGGGCTGAGATGACGTAACTGCAGGCGCTTGCCGGCGCGATGATATCTTTCTGTGATTTTATTCAGTGCTTCTATGCCGGACATATCCGCGACCCGGCTTTCCCTGAAATCGATAATGACGCTGTCCGGGTCATTGTGCACATCAAATTTTTCCGCGAAGGCCTGGGTCGAACCAAAAAACAGCGGGCCATAGATTTCATAATGTTTGGTACCGTCTTCATCGATGTGTTTACGCGCGCGAATGCGCTTGGCATTTTCCCAGGCATACATTAAGGCCGAGATAATAACCCCGACCACGACCGCCAGCGCGAGGTTATGGAAGAACACGGTAATTGCCGCCACCAGAATGCCGACAATGTTATCGCGGGCGGGCATTCTGCCCAGCGCTCTGATACTGGCCCACTCAAAGGTGCCGATGGCGACCATAATCATCAAACCTGCCAGGGCGGCAATCGGCATTTGTTCAATGTAGCTGGCCCCAAACATGATAAAGACCAGCAGCATGACTGCGGCCACGATGCCGGATATCCGGGTGCGGGCACCGGAAGAAATATTGATCAGGCTTTGCCCGATCATGGCGCAACCGCCCATCCCGGAAAAGAATCCGCTGACACAATTTGCCATGCCCTGAGCTACTGCCTCTTTATTGCTCTTGCCACGCGTTTCAGTAATTTCATCAATCAGGTTCAGGGTTAACAAACTTTCGATAAGACCCACGCCGGCAACTATAAAGGCGTAGGGCAGAATGATCAGCAGGGTTTCCAGCGTGAAGGGAATCGCCGGAATATGAAAAGGCGGAAAGCCACCCTGGATGGAGCTGATGTCGCCAACACTTTTTGTGTCTAAACCAAGCGCGAAAACAATAGCAGTAATGACCAGAATTGCCGCCAGAGGAGCGGGAATTGCTTTGGTAAATTTAGGCAGTTTCCAGATAATCAGCATGGTGATTACTACCAGAACAAGCATTGTCGTTAACTCGTTCCCGCTCATCCAGGCATCATTGTTTTTAAAAGAATCCAGTTGCGACATGAAAATCACAATGGCCAGACCATTCACAAAGCCGAACATCACCGGGTGCGGCACCAGACGAATAAACTTGCCCAGTTTCAGGAAGCCGGCACTCATCTGAATCAAGCCGGCCAGCACCACGGTGGCAAAAATATATTCCACGCCATGGCTTTGTGCGAGGCTGACGATGACGACGGCAATGGCACCCGTGGCACCGGAGATCATGCCCGGCCTGCCGCCGAATACAGCGGTGATCAGGCCGACACTGAATGCAGCGTAGAGCCCGGTAAGCGGAGAGAGCCCCGCGATCAGGGCAAAGGCGATGGCTTCGGGTATCAATGCAAGTGCGACAGTTAATCCTGACAGGACTTCATTGCTGAGATTGACCTCTTTGTTTAAATCAAAGAGGTTGAAAATTTGTTTCATAGAAAGTTTCCGGCAAAACAATACAGCGGCTGAAGCAATTAACTTGCTTCAATCAAAGTTGAGCTCAAATGAGTGTTAGTACAATCGCGTTGGAGGGAAACTTAAAATGACTATCAAGCTGACTCTTACAGGCGTACTACAGGTTCACTAAATTAAACGCGCGGCATTGTAGCACAGGTAATGAGTAATTTGGGGCTCATGATTTAACTGCGGTTGCCGTAGTTCATCGCGCGCTGCTTGTCGATGTTCCACTCGCGCTCCTTGATGGTGGCGCGCTTGTCGAATTCCTGTTTACCCTTGGCCAGGGCCAGCAGACATTTCACCAGATGGCCTTTCCAGTACATTTTGGTACACACACAGGTATGGCCTTTCTGGTTGATGCCGGAAAAAATCTGCGCCAGTTCCTTTTTATGCAGCAGCAGTTTACGGGTGCGGGTCGGGTCGGCGACGTTGTGGGTATTGACCGTGGGCAGTGGATTGATCTGCGCGCCGATCAGATAAGCCTCGCCGTTTTTGATGATGACGTGTGAATCGACCAGTTGGATTTTTTTCTCGCGCAGGGCTTTGACTTCCCAGCCGGCGAGCGCAATGCCCGCCTCGAAAGTGTCGCCGAGATGGTAGTCGTGTCGTGCCTTTTTGTTGACGACAATGCTTGTGTCATCATGTTTCTTCTTTTTTGCCATGGCGCGCATTATAAAGGCAGGGCAGGGTAAAACCTATGTGTGTAAAACATTTCTGCTAAAATCACTGCATGCCGGACAACAGCCAAGCAAATAAAACCAGGACAAGGTTCTGATTACAGTCAGTTTTTATCCGTGACCGATATCCAGCAAAGCGCATTGCTTCCCTATTCCGCTCAGGCCATGTTTGACCTGATTAATGACATTGAGTCCTACCCGCAGTTTATGGAAGGCTGCAAAGGGGCAGAAGTGTTACACCGGGATGAACAGGAGATTATTGCCCGCCTGGATCTCGGCAAGGTGGGGCTGCATTATTCTTTTACCACGAAAAATATTCTCAAGGCGCCGGCGTCGATGGACATGCAACTGGTGGAAGGGCCCTTCAGGGATTTTTCAGCCCGCTGGACTTTTACCCCCTTGCAGGCTGATGCCTGCAAGGTCAATCTGGATATGCACTTTGAATTTGAGTCGGGGCTGCTGGATATCGTGCTGAAAAAGCTGTTTGAATCGACCAGCCGCAATCTGGTCAGCGCCGTGTGTAAACGCGCCGATGAACTATACGGGGCGGCGAAATAAACAGCATGGATAAGGAATCCGAACAAGTCCTGGCGCAGATGGGCAAGGTTCCGGATATCAATGTGGAAATAGCCTATGCCCTGCCGGACAAACAGTACCTGATTGCGCTGACTGTCAAACAGGGCTCAAGCGCGCTGGCGGCCGTGCTGGCATCCGGCATTACTACGCAATGCCCGGAGCTGGATATCAAGCAGGCAAAAATGGGTATTTTTTCCAAAGCCCTGGATGGCAAGCTGATGCCGACCCCGGATAAGTATAAATTGCAGGATAAAGACCGCGTGGAAATTTACCGGCCGCTGTTAATCGATCCGAAACAGGCCAGAAAGCAACGGGCCGAAAAAGCCCGGCAGGAACAACAAAAGAAAAAGGCCTTGAAAAAAGGCTAGGCTAGTTGGCGGCCGTCTGGCCAAACTGGTCGTTTTCCGGCGTTTGCTCGAAGTCACCCTCGAAGTGCGTCATCAGGCCGGCATCATCAAAGAAAATCGTGATGCGCTCCTGCACGCGCTCGCCACCACCGGGCTGAAAACTGTAGACATAATCCCAGCGGTTCTGGTCAAAAGTGTCCTGTATCAGGGGGGTGCCCATGATGAAGTTGACCTGGCGTTTGGTCAGTCCCGGGCGTAACTGGTCCACCTGTTCCTGTGAGATAATGTTGCCCTGCGGGATATCCAGGCGGTAGACGCCGGGAAAACGCAAGGGGCCGGAGCAGGCTGTCAGTGACAGAATCAGTATTGCGGTGATCAGTTGTTTCAAGTGTATGGCTCTGAGCATTAATCTTTACTTGCGTGCGTGGGAAGGCATAATACCCGAATCCCTTATTATGTTACAGATATGGGTTAGAATCACAAAAACAAGCGATTGAGGAAGAAGTCTAATGTCTGGAGAAAATCAGGAGCTGCGTGCAGCCGGACTCAAAGTCACCCTGCCACGCGTGAAAATCATGCAAATCCTGGAGGCAGCCGAATCCCGCCATATGAGTGCGGAGGATGTCTACAAGGCTCTGCGTGATGCCGATGAGGATGTCGGACTGGCCACTGTCTATCGCGTTCTGACCCAGTTTGAATCAGCCGGCCTGGTGATGCGTCACCATTTTGAAGGCGGCCACTCCGTCTTCGAGATGATGACTGAAGATCACCATGACCATATCGTCTGCACCAAGTGCGGCAAAGTGGAAGAGTTTTACGATGCCGTGATTGAGGAACAGCAGAAGAAGCAGGCGAAGGCGAAAGGCTTCACCATCAGTGACCACTCACTTTATATATATGGCCTCTGCAAGGATTGCCAATAAGGCCTGTTACGCTCGGTTATTCTTCGTTGCGAGTATTTTTGAAAATGCTCATTTACTGGATTTTTAAATTCCGCTTTTCAAAGATACTCACGCCTTAACTAACCATCGCTCACGATGGCCTTATGAAGTAAATGCTATCAGGCTGCAATGCCTGAGACAGTCAGGTTTTGAAGGTCAGTTCGTTTGCTCGCATGCTCCATGGTGATAGCAACAATATTGCCTTCGATATCCAGGTCCAAAATCGTGTTTTCATACAGATCTTTTGATTCTGTAATGTCTGTATTTTTTAACTCGATATATAGAGTATCTGTGTCTTCGAAGTAACATAACTTCATTGTCTTAACTCCGGTAAATAAGGACTTTAAGCAGCGATCTCGACGTACGAGGATTTGGTGGAGGGTTTGGGAATTTCAAGTCCTTCGGCTTTCATGCCTGATATGTGAAACTCAATTGCTTCGCGCATACTGGCCTCAGTTTCTTCAGAAGTGTTTCCAGTGGCCACACAGCCAGGCAGGTCAGGAGAATACGCCGAAAAACCAGACTCCGTTTTTTCAATGATTATCAGGTACTTGGTCATCTTTTAATCCTGCTTGCTTGATGATGCTGTTGATGGTTCCTTTTGCCAGATCCTTGTTCAACTTTCCGGCGATTGTGACCAGCCCTTTCTTGTTCGGATGCCTGAACTGGCGGTGACTTCCATTTGTCCGTCTGAGAAACCAGCCATCAGCCTCAATCAATTTAATAGCTTCTTTTACCTTCATTAAACATACATCCCTGTACGTTTTTTATAGCAGAACTTCGTTTATGACGCCATCATCTGCCGGGCGTGAGCCATGGAGCTTTCATTGTCGGCATTGCCGCCGAGCATGCGGGCAATTTCGGTGACTTTGTCTTCGCCGGTAAGTGCTTCGACCCTGGTGCTGATTGCTGATTTGCCAGCCGCTTTGCTGACATATAAATGCTGATGCCCCTGGCTGGCAACCTGGGCCTGGTGGGTGACGCACAGTACCTGGCCCTTATCCCCGAGCTGGCGCAGCAATTCGCCGACTGACAGAGCGACGGTGCCGCCGATGCCGACATCGACTTCATCAAAGATTAGTGAGGGGATTGCGGAGGTCTGGGCGGTGACGACCTGGATCGCCAGCGAGATGCGCGACAGCTCACCGCCGGAAGCGATCTTGATCAGCGCTTTGGGAGACTGGCCGGGGTTGGTGCTGACCAGGAATTCAATGCTTTCATTGCCCTTGCCGGATAGTCTGGGGCCGCTGTTTTCCTGCAGGGCCACGGAAAAGCTGGCGGTATTCATATCCAGTTTGTGCAGCTGCCTGTTGACGGCCTCACTGAGGGCTTTGGCGCCTTTTTTACGCTTGTCACTGAGGCTGTCAGCCAGCTTTTGGTATTCCTGCGCCAGCGCATCCAGTTGCTGTTGCAGTTTCTCAAGCTGTTCATCGGCGGATGACACTGAGCCAAGCTGCTCCTTAAGTTCCTGATGAAAGCCTGCCAGTTCATCGGGTTTGACCCGGTGTTTGCGCGCCAATTGATGCACAGCAGACAGACGCTCATCGACTTCCTGCAGCCGGCCCGGATTGATTTCCATGGCGTCGGCGGCATGGTTCAGTTCGCTGCCGGCTTCCTCCAGCTGAATCATGGCGGTATTGAGCAGTTCATAGGCGCTTTCGACCTGCTTGCTGCGATAGGGTAAGTCATCCAGCAGACCTATTACCTGGGCAATGGCGGACTGAAGGTTCTGGCTGTCATTGTCCCGGCAGATATCCAGGGCGCTTTGCAGGGTGTTGAGAATGGTCTCGGCATGCGAGAGTTGCTGGTGTTCGGCTTCCAGTTCGGGATATTCAGCGTCGCCCAGATTCAGTTCATCCAGTTCCCGGAGCTGATATTGCTGTAACTCGAAGCGGGCATTGTGTTCTTCAGCCTGGCTCTGCAGTTCCTCCAGTTCATCGTTCAGTGCGCGCCAGGCCTGGGCCTTTTCCGCGACCTGTGCCGCCAGTTTGCGGGTTTCGCAGTAATCATCCAGCAGGCGCTGGTGGGTAGCGGTTTTCAGCAGCGATTGATGTTCATGCTGACTGTGGATATCGACCAGCATGTCGCCAAGCTGCTTGAGTTCATTCAGGGTGACCGGATGCCCGTTGATATAGGCTTTGGAACGTCCCTCGGCGGTGACGATACGGCGCAGAATACAGCTATCATCGGCCTCGTAGTCCTGTTCCCTGAGCCAGTCCTGTGCGTCGGGATTGTCGCTGATGATAAAGCTGGCGGATATTTCCGCCTTGTCCTGGCCGGGCTGAATGACCTCTTTATCGGCCCGGTCGCCCAGGGTCAGGGACAGGGCATCAAGCATGATGGACTTACCGGCGCCGGTTTCTCCGGTAATTACCGTCATGCCGTTTTGCAGCTCGAGATCGAGCTGTTCAACGATGGCATAGTGCTTGATGGTCAGTTGGCTGAGCATGCGGCTGAGAACTTGGTAAAGATGTCCTGATTGTAGTACAGAATCCGAATCGCTTTCGATGACTATTTTACTGCGCACATTTTTGTGGAAAAAAACGCTTGAAAGCTCAGATGCTGACCCCATATTGCGTCTATCTGATTGACCTCACCTGAAAACCCGTATTTGGAGGAAAGCATGGCGGACGAGGAAGCTTCAAATAAAACAAAAGACGAGGCACAGGATTCTCAGCCTGAGGATAAAGCAAGCAAAGCGCAGCAGAACTCCGAACACGAGGAACAGAATGTGCCAGAACATGATGAGGAAGTTGATTCCGAACTGCAGGAAGCTATTGATGAAGCAGTAGCAGCGGCCCTGGCCGAGCAGCGTGATACGGTGATGCGCGCACAGGCCGAAGTGCAGAACATGCGCCGTCGCTGTGAAGTCGATGTCGAAAAGGCGCATAAATTCGCGCTGGAGAAATTCAGTGCCGAGCTGGTCTCGGTGATGGATAACATGGAGCGTGCCATGCAGGCAGTTGGTGACCCGCAGGATGAAAAGGTCAAAGGGCTGTTTGAAGGCCTGGAGCTCACCATGAAAGAGTTTCTCAACATTCTCAGGAAATATGATATCGAACAGCTTGACCCGCAGGGTGAACCATTTGACCCGCAGATTCATGAAGCCATGTCCATGGTGGAAAATCCGGACGTAGAACCGAATACGGTGATCAACGTTTTTCAGAAAGGCTACATATTGAATGGCAGGGTTATCCGGCCTGCGATGGTAGTGGTTTCAAAATAACCTTAAAAAATATCAGGTAATTGGGTCCCGGTCCTTGAAATATAAGACACAGGGCCAATATATAAAGCAGAACAGGTGTGGCAGGCGAGAGCCTGGATTTTCTCAAGGCACACCAAGTAAACGAAGTGGAGATATAAAGTTATGGGAAAAATAATTGGTATTGACCTGGGTACTACCAATTCCTGCGTCGCCGTAATGGAAGGTGGCAAGGCCAAGGTTATTGAAAATGCTGAAGGTGATCGCACCACACCGTCGATTATTGCTTACACGGAAGATGGCGAGACTCTGGTCGGACAACCGGCAAAACGCCAGTCGGTGACCAACCCCGACAACACTCTGTATGCAATCAAGCGTCTGATCGGCCGTCAGTTCAAAGACGACGTCGTGCAGAAAGACGTCAAAATGGTGCCCTACAAGATTGTTGAGGCGGACAATGGTGACGCCTGGGTGGAAGTGCGCGGTAAAAAAATGGCACCGCCTGAGGTCTCCGCACAGGTTCTGAAGAAAATGAAGAAAACGGCTGAGGATTACCTGGGTGAAAAGGTGACCGAAGCGGTTATTACGGTGCCTGCCTACTTTAATGATTCGCAGCGTCAGGCAACCAAGGACGCCGGTAAAATTGCCGGTCTTGAAGTAAAACGTATTATCAACGAACCAACAGCTGCCGCGCTAGCCTATGGCATGGACAAGAAAAGTGGTGATTCCACAATTGCTGTCTATGACCTGGGTGGCGGGACTTTTGATATTTCAATTATCGAGATTGCCGAGACCGATGGTGAACATTCCTTTGAAGTGCTCTCTACCAATGGTGATACCTTCCTTGGTGGTGAGGATTTCGACCTGCGCCTGATTGACTATCTGGCCGATGAATTCAAGAAAACCAGCGGCATGGACCTGCACAATGATCCGCTGGCCCTGCAGCGTCTGAAAGAAGCTGCCGAGAAAGCCAAGATTGAACTGTCTTCCTCACAGCAGACTGAGGTCAACCTGCCGTATATCACGGCCGATGCCAGTGGTCCGAAACACCTGGTCGTTAAACTGACCCGCTCCAAGCTGGAGTCTCTGGTGGAAGATCTGGTTGATCGCACGATTGGCCCGGTTGAAACGGCGCTGAAAGATGCTGGCCTGAATGTTTCAGAGATTAATGATGTGATTCTGGTCGGTGGCCAGACCCGTATGCCGCTGGTAGGGAAAAAAGTTGCCGACTTCTTCAAGAAAGAAGCCCGTCGTGATGTGAATCCGGATGAAGCCGTGGCCATGGGTGCATCCATCCAGGCTGCCGTCCTGGCCGGAGACGTGACCGATGTACTCTTGCTGGACGTTACGCCGCTGACACTGGGTATTGAAACCCTGGGTGGCGTGGCAACACCGCTGATTGAAAAGAACACCACAATTCCGGTGAGCAAGAAACAGACTTTCTCAACCGCTGAAGACAATCAGACTGCCGTGACGATTCATGTCGTGCAGGGTGAGCGCAAGCAGGCTGCACAGAATAAATCCCTGGGTCGTTTTGACCTCACGGATCTGCCGCCTTCACCACGAGGCATGCCACAGATCGAGGTAAGCTTTGATCTGAATGCAGACGGTATCCTCAATGTGTCTGCCAAAGACCAGGCGACCGGCAAGGAGCAGTCCATTGTGATCAAGGCCTCCAGTGGTCTGTCCGATGACGAAATCGACAAAATGGTCGCCGATGCTGAATCGCATGCCGAGGAAGACAAGAAATTCGAAGCGCTGATTACCGCGCGTAATACAGCCGATGGCCTGGTGCATGCCACCAGGAAAACCCTGACCGAAGCCGAAGACAAGGTTGAGGCCGAGGAGAAAGAGAAAATCGAAGCGGCGATTACCGCTCTGGAAGAGTCGCTAAAAGGCGATGACCTGGAAGCTATCGAAGCCAGAACCAAGGAACTTACCGAAGCGTCCAGCGGCCTGGCGGAACGCATGTATGCTGAAGCCCAGCAGGCAGCCGGTGGCGCGGAAGGTGCAGCCGAAGCCGGAGCTCAGGCTGAAGGCGACGGCGCATCTGATGATGCGGTAGATGCCGAGTTTGAAGAAGTAAAAGAAGACGACAAATAAAGATGTAAGGTGTAAAGGTGTCAGAGTAAATCCACATTTTACGCTGACACCGGCCAATAAAAACTAACGCGGGTTGGCCTGCGTTAGTTTTTTTCTGTTTAAGGCAGTTATGAGTAAAAGAGATTACTACGAAGTTCTCGGACTGGAGCGCAATGCAAGCCCGGAGGAAGTAAAAAAAGCCTACCGCCGCATTGCCATGAAAAACCATCCCGACCGTAATCCCGACGATGCGGAGGCCGAAAAGCGCTTCAAGGAAGCCAATGAGGCTTATGAAGTTCTCACCGATAAGGAAAAACGCGCTGCCTATGATCAGTTTGGTCATGACGGTGTCGACCCGCAGGGATTCGGTGGTGCCGGTGCGCAGGGTTTCGGGGATATTTTCGGCGATATATTCGGCGATATATTTGGCGGCGGCGGGGGTCGCGGCCGCTCTCATGTGCAGCGTGGTGCGGATCTAAGCTATACCCTTGAAGTCAGTCTCGAAGATGCCGTCAAAGGCACCAATGTCAAAATCCGTATACCCACCAGTGTAAGCTGCAGTACCTGTGACGGCAGCGGCGCCAAGCCGGGCACGACTCCTGAAGACTGTTCCACCTGTGGCGGCATGGGGCAGGTCAGAATGCGCCAGGGACCTTTCTCGGTACAGCAAACCTGCCCGCGTTGTCAGGGTGCCGGCAAAACCATCACCGATCCCTGCCATGTGTGTCATGGCCGAGGAGCCGTGCAGGAAAACAAGACCCTTTCAGTGAAAGTCCCCGCCGGTGTCGATAACGGTGATCGCATCCGTCTGACCGGAGAAGGTGAAGCCGGTGTTCACGGAGGTCCTCCCGGTGATCTTTATGTGCAGATGGCCGTCAAACCGCATCCGATTTTCGAGCGTGAGGGACGCAATCTGTATTGCGAAATTCCCATCAGTTTTACTGATGCTGCAATCGGGGGTGAACTTGAAGTTCCGACGCTGGAAGGCAAGGTAAAACTGAAAATCCCCTCAGAAACACAGACTGGCAAACTCTTTCGCCTGCGTGGCAAAGGCGTGACCCCGGTTCGCGGTGGCGGGCAGGGAGATCTGCTGTGTCGTGTCGTGGTTGAAACCCCGATTCACCTGACCAAGCGCCAGAAAGAACTGCTCGAAGAGTTTGAGCAGATTCACCAGAGTCAGGGGAATCGGCAGTCGCCGAAGAAATCTGGCTGGTTTGATGGGGTTAAGTCTTTCGTGGAAAGTCTAAAGTCTTAGCTTATTGCTGATACACCCAGTTAAGCAGGGCGTCCATCAGTTCAACGCCGGGCCCGCGGTCAGCCAGCTCATGATTGATGATTCCTGTGACGGCATAGGTTTTGTTGCTGCGGGAATAGACATATCCGGCAACTGCAGAGACTTCATTCAGTGTGCCGGTTTTTATCCGCATTCGTCCCGCCAGCTCACGTCCGCGCAGTCGCTCCCGCATGGTGCCGTCCATGCCGTTAATAGGCAGGGATGCTACAAATTCAGGCATGTAAGGACTCGCCCAGGCTTCACGCAGGACTGTATTGAGCAGGTCGGTCGTGATGCGGGTATCCCTGGATAAGCCGGCACCATTACTCATGTGCAGCTGGGTAGAGTCCAGGTTGTTATCTTCCAGATAGAAATTTACCGCATTGATTCCTTTTGCGACGGTTGCCGGTGGCCCCAGCGTTTCAGCGCCGAGGGTCAGCAACAAGTGACGGGTCATGAGGTTATTGCTGAACTTGTTGATGGATTTGATGACATCGGACATCGGCGATGAGTTCCAGACCAGCACCGGATCCAGGGCTTCCGGCATGGTGTCGATGATCATGCCGCCATTCAGCGTACCGCCAAGTTCCTGCCAGAGTTGCATAAACAGTCCGAAGGTATAGCCAGCCGGGTCCAGCACTTCGCGGGTCATCCGGTATTGACTGCAACGGGCAGGAAACTGGCCTTCAAAAATTATTTCAGAAATATCCTCGCTGCTGATATTGAAACTGACACCGCGCTGATAGCCATTGCAGGCGCGATCAACCTGGCGCAGGCGGTTGGTAATTCTGAGATTGGGCAGTGGCGGATCTGCATTGATGATGACATTTCTGCCATCCGGATGGGGATAGAAATAGAATGTTACCGCCTGGAAATTCGAGATTACCGCGTTAGGTTCTGTGTTATAGGTGCGACCATTCTGGTTGTCGATACTTTCATCTTCCTCGACAGTGGGATCAAAATAACTGCCATCCAGTATCAGGTTCCCGGTGATATGTTCAATGCCTGTGAGTCGCAAAGCCTTGAGCATGTTTCGGAGCTGTTCCTCTACCAGGAAGGGGTCACCACCGCCCTTCATTAGCAGATCACCCTGCAGCACTCCGTTGCTGACAGGCCCCAGTGCATATAATTCGGTACGCCAGGTGAAGGCCGGGCCGAGTTCTTCCAGCGCGGCCAGTGTCGTCAGGGTTTTGATGGTAGAAGCAGGATTGAAAGGGATGCCGGTATTACGCGCGAGTATGGGACTGTCTGCACCCACCTCCTGTACCAGAAAGCTGAAACTGGAGTCCGGCAGGCCATGACCGTCTATCACGACCTGAACCGCTTCCGGAATCTCTCCAATATCCGGATCTGCGATAGCGTTCTGCAGTTGTGCCAGCGCCGGCTGCATGAACAGGAACACCAGCACTGCAATGCAGGACGATGAAATTTTCAAGGTGTTTGGCAAATAAGTCATCTTGGGCCTGTTAATTGATTTCAGCTTCCGGGCTATATCATCGACCTTAATTCATACCAGCGTAGTTTATCAGTAAGTACACAGACTGACAGACTGCTTTGGGCAGAGAGCATTAAATAATCTTTCAGGCAGGAAAGGAATACTGCAATTGGGCATTTCAGGGCGGTAAGCAGATAAAACCTGTCAGCAGGCCTGTCTTGAGGACATGTAATAGAGACATGTAATAGAATAATCGGCAAATGTAGCAAGCAGGTAAGAATTATGCTGAATGTAGCAATCGGCGGCGCCGGTGGCAGGATGGGCAAAGCCCTGATCCAGGCGGCGATTGAGAACAGGCAGATCAATATCGGTGCAGCGTCGGTGCTGGAAGACAGTCATGACCTGGGCAAGGATGTCGGCCTGATAGGCGGCATGGATCCCCTGCATGTCGTCACAGTGGATGACCTGGAGCAGGTGGTGGATGACTTTCAGGTGCTGATAGATTTTACCGGCACGGAAGCGACACTCATGCATCTCGACCTTTGCAGGAAATACGGCAAACCTATCGTCATTGGTACGACCGGTTTCAGCGAAACAGAAAAACAGCATATCCAGGAAGTCGCGGAATCGATTCCCCTGGTCTTTGCGCCCAACATGAGCGTCGGCGTTAATGTACTTTTCAAGCTGGTTGAACAGGCAACGCGGGTACTCGGCGAATCAAGCGATATTGAAATTATCGAAGCACATCACCGGCATAAAATAGATGCGCCTTCAGGTACGGCATTGCGTATGGGTGAAATTGCTGCCGGAGTACTGGGGCGAAAGCTGGATGATGTGGCAGTTTATGGACGTGAAGGAATGACTGGCGAGCGCGACGACAAGACTATCGGTTTTGAGACTATCCGTGCCGGTGATATTGTCGGGGACCATACCATTATGTTTGCCGGTGCCGGGGAGCGAATTGAAATCACGCACAAATCCAGCTCCAGAACGACCTATGCCAACGGTGCACTGCGAGCGGCACTCTGGCTAAAGGGAAAAGAAAAAGGCCTGTACAGCATGCACGATGTTCTGGGTTTATAGACAGCATCGGAAACGAAGGCACAAAAAAAATCCGCCGACATTTGCATGCCGGCGGATTTAAGAGGTCTTGCTTCTACGTAAGAATAATACAAAGCAAGAAGGACAAAATTCCGTTCCAGGAACACAATGTGTCTATTAGAACGGTTGGTATACCGAATTACCGGTATACGATGAAATCAGCGCTTGTCCTAGAGTCAACTCCAATTAAGCCAGTGAACCTTGCATAAAAAATGCAAAAAAAGTGAAGCAGGCTGCATAAACAGGAAAATTCGCTACAGAAATAAAATTGCATGTCGGAATTGCTGGTCAAACATATTGAGTCACTGGTCAATTGTGAGCGTTGTCCGCAAATGCACAAGCCTGTGGTTACCTGTGGCCCGGTAGTCAGCAAGGTAATGCTGGTGGGGCAGGCGCCCGGTGTAAAAGAGCCGGAGTTGCAAAGACCCTTTGCCTGGACTGCCGGTAGAACCCTGTTTGGCTGGTTTGAGGAAACTACCGGCCTGGATGAAGCAGCCTTTCGCCAGTCTGTGTATATGACTGCGGTCTGTCGCTGTTATCCCGGCAAAAACCCCAAAGGCGGAGACCGGGTCCCGGACCAGACTGAAATAGCTAACTGCAGTTACTGGCTGGAAGGTGATTTCAGGATACTGCAGCCGGAGCTGGTGATCGCTGTCGGCAAGCTGGCAATACAGCAGTTTGTCAGCTTTGATAGACTGGTCGAAGTGGTCGGGCAGGTATTTACAGGAGAACGGGACGGTCAGCACTTTGATGTGATTCCCTTGCCACACCCTTCCGGGCTTTCTACCTGGCCGCGCATGGAGCCAGGCAAAAGCCTGTTAAAGGAAGCATTAAAACTGATTGGTGAACACCCGGCGATGAAGGCGCTTAAGACATGATTTTCTTACTACTGAACCTGCTGGTATTTGCCGGACTGATTGCCATGCTGGTTTACCTGCAGCGCAGGGGCTTCAGCCTTTCGGCACGGGTTTTTACCGCCCTGTTCAGCGGATTTGCACTGGGTGTAATTCTGCAAGTGCTGTATCAGTCCAGCCCTGATATTGTCCCGGCCACCCTGGCCTGGACCAATGTGCTTGGCAGTGCCTATGTCAGTCTGCTGCGCATGATCGTCATGCCCCTGATTCTGGTGTCGATTCTGGCGGCGGTTATCAAACTGAATGACCTGGCCGGATTGGGCAAAATCTCCGTCTCCGTCATCGGAATCCTGTTGTTTACCACCATGATTGCTGCTCTGGTGGGCATTGTTGTCAGTCTGTTATTTGGTCTGAGTGCCGAAGGACTGACACAGGGTGCCCGTGAACTGGCCAGGGAGCAGGTCTTGCTGGAGCGTCAGTCGGCGCTAGGCCAGCTGAGTTTTCCCGATCTCCTCAGCTCCTTTCTGCCGCAGAATATTTTCTTTGACCTGGCTGGCATGCGGGATACTTCAATCATTGCGGTATTGATCTTTGCCGTGTTGCTGGGAATTGCCGGATTGCAGCTGACCCGTGATGATGAAAGCAAAGGGCAGGCCTTCAGACATTTTATTGAAGTGACCCAGGGCATCGTGCTCAAGCTGGTACGCCTGGTTATAGCTTTTACTCCCTATGGCGTGCTGGCCCTGATGTTTAACGTCGCTGCCGCTTCCGATGCCGGGGATATTCTGGACTTGCTGAGTTTTGTGCTGGCATCCTATCTGGCCATCCTGATCATGTTCGCGATCCATGCCATCTTGCTGATGCTCTTCAGGGTGCGGCCACTGGACTATTTCAAGCAGGTACTGCCGGTGCTGGCTTTTGCCTTTACATCCCGCAGTTCAGCCGCGACTATTCCGCTGAATGTGGAAACCCAGGTGAATCGCCTGCACAATTCCCCGGCGGTGGCGAATTTCTCCGCCAGTTTCGGGGCGACCATTGGCCAGAATGGCTGTGCCGGTATTTATCCGGCCATGCTGGCAGTGATGATTGCCCCCGGCATGGGCATCGATCCGAGTAGTATTGGCTTTATAATCACCCTGCTGGCAGTGGTTACGATATCTTCACTGGGCGTGGCCGGGGTCGGCGGAGGTGCAACCTTTGCTGCCCTGATGGTATTGCCGGCGCTGGGCTTTCCCGTGGTACTGGTGGCGCTTTTGATATCGATTGAACCATTGATTGATATGGCGCGTACGGCGCTGAATGTGAACGGCTCGATGACAGCAGGCACGATTACTTCCAGGCTCCTGCATCCGGCCGATGAGCAAAAGCAGAGTCAAACTCTTTAGAGGATGGTGACCGTAACATGAATGAGCTTATTTCAGTCAACTCCCTGGCCAGCAAGCTTGAGCAGACGAACTGCCGGGTTTTCGATTGCCGCTTTAACCTGATGGACCCCGAGGCAGGACGCAAGGCCTATCAGGAAGCACATATTCCCGGGGCTTATTATGCCGACCTGAATCAGCATCTGAGTGCTCCGCATGTTCCCGGCAAAACCGGCAGACACCCCCTGCCTGATAAACAAGGCTGGATAGAACAGGTGCAGAACTGGGGTATTACGCCGGAGATAAACGTCGTTGCCTATGATGATGCCGGTGGAGCATTTGCCGCACGCTTATGGTGGTTGTTGCGCTGGATCGGTCACGAAAAGGTTTCGGTGCTGGATGGCGGCTGGCAGGCCTGGCTGGCCAATCCTGATGCCCCAAGCAGTAGCGATGAGCCGGATTGCGTGCCCTCGGATTATAACTACGCTGCACAAAAATCCCTGACCCGCGAAATCGATGTGGATGCGATCGATGTCAGGCAGCAGGAACTGCTTGATGCCCGGGAGTTGCCGCGTTATCTGGGTGAACAGGAACCGATTGACCCGGTCGCCGGACATATTCCCGGCGCAATATGCATGCCCATGAGTGCCAATCTTGATGACAATGGCAAGTTTAAAAATCCCGGTGAACTTAAGGCCAAATTCTCGGCGCTGAAAAATGAAAAAAAGGATGTGGTGTGTTACTGCGGCTCAGGGGTGAGTGCTACCCATAATATTCTGGCCATGAAAATAGCCGGTTATGCTGAACCGATACTTTACGCAGGATCGTGGAGCGAATGGATTACCGATCCTTCCAGGCCGGTTGCAACGGGGGTGGAATAAAGTGACAAGAACTGGGCTGGTGTTGCTCATGGCTATGTTGGCGGGCCTGGCTCAGGCACAGCCTCAGTCTGACACTGATTATCACCAGCTGGTGCTGGACTACGTGAATAAAATTGAAAATATTTATAACGGAAACTGGGCGTACAGCTACACTGTTGATGACAAACTGGAAGGGGAAACCCGAACCATCCGTCGGGATAACAGCCTGCCATTTCTGGAGCGGGAACAACTGGTCTCGGTCAACGGCATGCCGCCATCGGAAGAACGCCTGCAGGAACACCGTGAACGACGGGAACGCAGATTACGCCGTCGACAAAACGACAACGATGATGATGACGATGATGACGAGGAAGAAGATGAAAAGCAGCGCTTTCTCGACATGCTTGTTCCCGAGAGCATCCATTTTCAGAAACGCGAAGATGAACTGCTGTATCTGGGTTTTCGTGCCATGGAGGAGCGCCGCAGAAAGGTATTTGAAAATATCGAGGGGACGCTGATCATCGATACCGAACGGGAATTCATTAAAGAGCTGCAGGTAAATGTCATTGAGCCTTTCTCGCCCTTCTTTTTTGGCAGCATTGAAGACGGCCATTTCTCCCTGCGATTTGAACTGAATGATGGTGTACCCATGCAGTCGGGGATTACCTGGCAGCTGGATGGCAGTGCATTCATTTTCAGGGACCTGGATGCCGACCAGCAAGTTGAATGGAAAGATATTGAAAGAATTTAAAACTGAATCATTAGTGGAGAGTTAACAATGAGCTATAGCAGAACGCAGAAAATCCTGCACTGGGTACTGGCAGTACTGATCCTGCTCTGGCTTTTTGTCAGTGGCGAAGGGGTTGAAGGAGCGGAAGGTCCGGACAAGCTAATGGCTATTTCAATTCACTCGGGTGGCGCCTTGTTAATCCTGGCACTGATGACCTGGCGCTGGTTTGTGCGTCGGAATAACCCGGTGCAAGCCCTGCCTGAATTAAAATCCTGGGAAAAGACCTGGAGTGCCCGGATCCATGTGGCGTTTTATGTGCTGGTGCTTGTAATGGTTTTCAGCGGCATTATGCAGGGAGTTTTCTATGATCAGTCAGTGAGGCTGGCAGGCTTGGTGCCGATAACAATCAGCAGCAATGAAACCATGTATGGAATTTTCCATGGCCTGCATGGACTTACTGCCACTATATTCAAGGTGTTGATTGTGCTGCATATCCTGGCTGCCCTGAAACATCAGTTTATTGACCGCAAGCCGTTTATCCAGAGGATGCTGTAAGCCTTACGCTGAACCGGGAGGGATACGATATCAGGGGCATCTATTTTATTGAACTGATTAGTCTGGCTGCCATCTGGGGCGCTTCCTTTTTATTCATGCGTATAGCCAGCCCGGAGTTCGGGCCAATCAGCCTGATCGCCTTCCGCGCCTGGGTGGCGGCACTTGTACTCCTGCCCTTGATCTTTATTCGCCGTGAGTGGCCGCTGGTTTTCAAACTCTGGCATCACCTGTCTTTTGTCGGCGTCATAACGACTGCTGTGCCATTTATCCTGATCGCTTATGCCACGCTTTATATCACTGCAGGGGGCACTTCACTGCTGAATGCCACTGTGCCGATGTTCAGCGCCATGGTTGCCTGGTTGTGGTTAAGGGAGTCACTTAATCTGGTCGGCATTGCAGGTCTCTTGCTGGGCTTTGCCGGTGTCGCCATTTTAACGACGCCGGAAGGCGGGGATTACCGGACAGTGTTGTTACCGAGTCTGGCAGTATTGTTGGCAACCGCGCTGTACGCTTTGGGTTCGTGCTATACCAAACTGTATCTGCAGTCTTATCCGGCTCCGGCAGTGACTGCAGGCTGCCAGTTCTTCGCAGCCCTGTTCATGTTGGTGCCGGGTGTCATCATGTGGCCGGATGCTGTGCCCTCGTTTGTCTCCTGGGTCAGTGCGCTGGCACTTGGAGTCTTTTGTACGGCAATGGCCTGGATGATATTTTTTCACCTGCTGAAAAGTGCCGGGGTTAACAATACCGTGGTTGTGACCTATCTGATTCCGGTTTTCAGCATATTATGGGGCGGTCTGTTTCTGGATGAGATAGTCACTGCCAACATGTTACTTGGCGGCGTGCTGATTCTGTGTAGCGTGGCTCTGACCACCAGTTCCTATGCAAAAAAAAGAGTGGTTATTGTTCACTCCTGAGGCAGGTGTAAATACTTGTACTGGACATTTTAGGCGAAATTTTTATAGAATATGCGCTCAAGATGAGCGGTTCTGAATTGAGATGAATTCATAAAAAGCGGAAAGAGTACTTACTCCTTCCGCTTTTTTTTAGACTTTTAAAAGCGCATTTTTTGCAAGATATACAAAAATGCCTGATGAATTCAGACGGGAACCACTCTCCCCGAACGTGTTGATTGTAGAAATAAGCTAAGGACATATAACTTGTTGCCAAGCACCCATAAACCCGCCATTCTGGTTCTTGAAGATGGATCAATCTTCCAGGGAATTGGCATTGGCGCGGATGGCATGTCAGTCGGTGAGGTGGTGTTCAATACCGCCATGACCGGTTATCAGGAAATCCTGACAGACCCGTCCTATGCGCGCCAGATTGTTACCCTGACCTATCCACATATTGGTAATACCGGTACCACCCCTGAAGATGATGAATCTGAACGAGTCTGGGCCGCCGGCCTGGTGATCCGGAATTTACCCATGCTGGCCAGTAATTTCCGTAACCAGCAAAATCTCGATGAGTACCTTAAACTGCGTAATGTTGTTGCTATCGCAGAAATTGATACCCGCCGCCTGACACGGCTTTTACGTGACCGCGGCGTAACTAACGGTTGTCTGCTGGCCGGCGATCTGGTCAGTGATGATTTCGAAACAGCCAAAGCCAAAGCCCTGGAGGCTGCCAGGGAATTCCCCGGCCTGGTGGGCATGGATCTGGCCAAAGAGGTGTCCTGCTCTGATCAGTATGTCTGGCGTGAAGGAACCTGGGATCTGAATGATGGATATGATCGGGAACTCCCGGATGAGCGTTTCCATGTCGTTGCCTATGACTTTGGCGTGAAGCGCAATATTCTGCGCATGTTACGCGACCGTGGCTGCAAAGTGACGGTAGTCCCGGCCATGACTCCGGCTGCAGACGTACTGGGCATGAAGCCGGATGGGGTGTTTCTGTCCAATGGGCCGGGAGACCCGGAGCCCTGTGATTACGCTATCACGGCGATCAGGGAATTTTTGGAATCCAGTATTCCGGTCTTTGGTATCTGCCTTGGGCATCAGTTACTTGCCCTTGCCAGTGGCGCCGAAACTGCCCAGATGAAACTTGGCCATCATGGAGCCAATCATCCGGTGCAGGATCTTGAACAGGGCCGGGTTTACATTACTTCCCAGAACCATGGCTTTGCCGTAAATGAAGAAAGCCTGCCGGATCACCTGAAGGCAACGCACAAATCCCTGTTTGACGGTTCCCTGCAGGGAATCCATCACCGGGAAAAACCTGCCTTCGGCTTTCAGGGACATCCTGAAGCCAGCCCCGGACCGCATGACATCGCGCCGGTTTTCGATCATTTCATTGAACTAATGAGCAAGAGTTAAATAACAGTAAAGATGCCTAAACGCACTGACATCAACAGTATTCTGATTATAGGAGCCGGCCCGATTGTTATCGGCCAGGCTTGTGAATTCGATTATTCCGGCGCCCAGGCCTGTCAGGCGCTGCGTGAAGAGGGTTACCGGGTCATTCTGGTGAACTCCAATCCGGCCACCATCATGACCGATCCTGGCATGGCCGATGCCACCTATATTGAACCGGTGGAGTGGCAGGTGCTGGAAAAAATTATAGCCAAGGAGCGGCCGGATGCCATCCTGCCGACCATGGGCGGCCAGACCGGTCTCAACTGTGCACTGGACCTGGACAAGCACGGCGTACTGGAAAAATACAATGTTGAACTGATCGGCGCCAAGAAGCAGGCAATTGATAAAGCCGAGGACCGTGAACTGTTTGATAATGCCATGGTCGCCATCGGCCTGGAAACACCGAAGCATGTCATGGCGCACAGCATGGAAGATGCTTTCAAAGCCCAGGAAGAACTGGGTTTCCCCTGTATTATTCGCCCGTCCTTCACCATGGGCGGCAGCGGTGGGGGTATTGCCTACAACAAGGAAGAGTTTGAGGAAATCTGCAAGCGCGGTCTTGACCTCAGCCCCACCAATGAACTGCTGATTGATGAATCCCTGATTGGCTGGAAAGAATATGAACTCGAGGTGGTGCGTGACAAAAACGATAACTGCATCATCGTCTGCTCAATTGAAAACCTCGATCCGATGGGTATACATACCGGTGATTCCATTACGGTGGCGCCGGCCCAGACCCTGACTGACAAGGAATATCAGATCCTGCGTGATGCAGCGATCGCAGTCCTGCGTGAGATTGGCGTGGAAACCGGTGGTTCCAATGTGCAGTTTGCCATCAATCCTGACACCGGTCGTCTGGTAGTGATTGAGATGAACCCGCGGGTTTCCCGTTCCTCGGCACTGGCATCAAAAGCAACCGGTTTTCCGATTGCCCGGGTCGCTGCCAAGCTGGCTGTTGGCTTTACCCTGGATGAATTACGTAATGAAATTACCGGTGGAGTGACACCTGCCTCCTTTGAGCCAAGCATCGACTACGTTGTTACCAAGATTCCCCGCTTTACCTTTGAAAAATTCCCTCTGGCGCCTGATCGCCTGACCACACAAATGAAATCGGTGGGCGAGGTCATGGCCATCGGCAGAACCTTCCAGGAGTCGATGCAAAAAGCATTGCGCGGGCTGGAAATAGGTATCAGCGGTTTCGATCCGATTCATGATATTGAGTCCAGCGATGCCGACAAGATTCTCCTGCGTGAACTGAAAGAGGCTGGTTGTGACCGGATTCGTTACGTCGCGGATGCCTTCCGCAGCGGCATGTCAGTCGAGGATTTATTCCAGCATACCTTTATCGACCGCTGGTTCCTGGTGCAGATTGAAGACATCATCCAGGAAGAGCTGGCACTGGAAAACAAATCCCTGGATGCGCTCGACAAAGCCACCATGTTCCGCCTGAAGCGCAAGGGTTTTTCTGATGAGCGTCTGGCAGCAGTGCTGGGTGTCAAGGAAGAAGCTGTTCGCAACAAACGCTACGAGCTGGAAATACGACCGGTCTATAAACGTGTCGATACCTGTGCAGCTGAATTCCGTTCCACCACGGCCTATATGTATTCTTCCTATGAAGAAGAATGCGAAGCCGATGTCAGCGACCGGGAAAAAATCATTGTACTTGGTGGTGGTCCGAACCGTATCGGGCAGGGCATCGAATTTGATTACTGTTGTGTGCATGCGGCACTGGCCATGCGTGAGATGGGATTTGAAGCCATCATGGTTAACTGTAATCCTGAAACCGTATCAACCGATTACAACATCAGCGACCGTCTGTATTTTGAACCGATTACCCTGGAAGATGTGCTGGAAATTGTCCACATCGAGAAACCCAAAGGCGTGATCGTTCAGTTTGGTGGTCAGACACCACTGAAACTGGTGACCAGTCTGGAAAAACTCGGTGTTCCGATTATCGGCACCCCGGCAGATGCCATTGACCGGGCCGAAGACCGCGAACGCTTCCAGCATATGATCCAGAAGCTGGATCTGAAACAGCCACCGAATGCCACAGTGCGTTCACTGGAAGAAGCCATTGATCAGGCGCAGCGTATCGGTTATCCCCTGGTCGTCCGACCCTCATATGTACTGGGTGGACGCGCCATGGAGATTGTTTATAACGAAGCCGAACTGAAGCGCTACATCAAGGATGCAGTACAGGTAAGTAATGAAAGTCCGGTGCTGCTGGATTATTTCCTCAACTCGGCCATCGAGATGGATGTGGATGTCGTCAGTGACGGCAAGCAGGTCGTGGTTGGCTCCATCATGCAGCATATTGAACAGGCCGGCGTACACTCCGGTGACTCAGCCTGCTCGCTGCCGCCATACAGCCTGCCGGCTGATATCCAGGATCAGATCCGCGAGCAATGCATCAATATGGCTATTGAGCTGGGTGTTGTGGGTCTGATGAATGCCCAGCTTGCCTACCAGGATGGCGAGATCTATATCATTGAAGTCAATCCGCGTGCATCCAGAACCGTGCCCTTTGTCTCCAAATGTATCGGTGTGTCGCTGGCGAAAATTGCGGCCAAATGTATGGCTGGAGCTACTCTGGATGAACTGGAGTTCACCAGGGAAATCGTACCGGATTTCTATTCCGTGAAAGAGGCGATATTCCCATTCAACAAATTCCCGGGCGTCGACCCGATTCTGGGGCCGGAAATGAAATCCACCGGCGAAGTCATGGGTACCGGCTCAAGTTTTGCCGAAGCCTATTACAAATCCCAGGGCCTCGGAGAGCTTGACCTGGAGAAAGGCGGTACGGCATTTATTTCCGTGCGTGATCCAGACAAGGCAGAATTGCCCGAAGTCGCCAGGAAATTCCATGAGCTGGGATTCAAACTGGTGGCAACCAAGGGAACTGCAAAAATCATCGCCGATGCCGGTCTGCCGGTAGAAAAAGTGAACAAGGTCATGGAAGGTCGTCCGCATATCGTTGATATGTTGAAAAATGATGAAATAGACCTTATCGTAAATACCACTGAAGGCAGGCAGGCGATAGCCGATTCCGCGACCATCCGCAGTACAGCCCTTAGACAAGGTGTTTACAGTACAACAACTTTGGCCAGTGCCAAGGCAGTTTGTGATGCGCTTATGTTTGGCGGAGACATTTCAGTTAACAGCCTGCAGGATCTGACTGCTTCGAAGTAGTTTTTACTACTTGTAAAAACAGTCTTCACCTATTACACCGGAACGAATATGAGAAAAGTACCGATGACCCTCGGTGGTGCCGAGTCGTTGAAAGCTGAGCTTAATGAGCTGAAAACCATCAAGCGGCCAAAAATAGTCCAGGCAATTGCCGAGGCGAGAGAACATGGCGACCTGAAGGAAAATGCCGAATATCATGCTGCCCGGGAACAGCAAAGTTTTTGCGAGGGACGCATCAAGGAAATTGAAGGCAAGCTGGCTGATGCAGAAGTGATTGATATCAAAAAATTTCCGCATACCGGAAAGGTCATCTTTGGTACCACAGTAACTTTGTATAACCTGGAAACAGAAGCCAGTGTGACCTATCAGATCGTTGGGGAAGATGAAGCAGACGTCAAGCACAACAAGATTTCAGTAAGCTCGCCTATTGCCCGCGCCATGATGGGGAAAAGTGAAGGGGATGAAATTGTCGTCAAGGCACCAGGCGGCGATAAAGAATACGAAATCGAAACTGTCGAGCACCTTTAAGGTGAAACTGACCAGGAGGCGCGCGTTTATTCCTTGAAGCGCTGGATGTTTGAAAGTTTCGGGTTTGCACTGGCAGCTTCTTTGTAGAGTAGGGCCATATGCCCGATCTGCTGGACCAGTTCAGCTTTTTGCTCTTCACAAACTTGCTGAATCAAGGCTTTTTTCGCTTCACGATCTTCGCTTGGCACTTTGATTTTAATTAATTCATGATCATTCAGCGCACGACTGATTTCAGCACTGACATTGTCGTTCAGGCCATTGGCTATGATGACAATGGGTGACAGGTGGTGACCGATGCTACGAAACTTCTTAAGCTGGCTGTTACTCAGCGGCATATTGACTGTATCCTCAAATAATCCATTTTAGCGAATCAGCCGTAACATTCCATGAATAAAAGCGGAAAAAGCAAAAGCAGCAAGGCCTGGTTGAAGGAACATGAAGATGATCTGTATGTGCGCCAGTCACGGGCAGAAGGTTATCGTTCACGTGCGGCCTACAAACTGCTGGAGCTGCATGAAAAAGACAGGCTGTTCAAACCCGGAATGGCAGTTGTTGATCTGGGCGCGGCGCCGGGGGGCTGGTCTCAGGTAGCAGCCAAACTGGTGCAGCCGGGTGGCATGGTACTGGCGACGGATATATTGCCGATGGATACCCTGGAAGGAGTGGAGTTTATCCAGGGTGATTTCACCGAGCAAAGTTGCTATGACGCACTGCTGGAGCGGCTGGGGGAACGCCGTCTCGACCTTGTTATTTCCGATATGGCCCCCAATATTAGTGGTATGGCGGAAATTGATCAGCCACGTGTTATGCACCTCGTTGAATTAGCAGTGGATTTTGCAGAAAGCACGCTGTCTCCCGGTGGTTCACTCCTGATGAAGGTCTTTCAGGGCGAAGGTTTCGAGGACTTGTTGCAAAAACTCAGAACTGATTACAGCAAGGTCCTGAGTCGCAAGCCGGACGCTTCCAGATCGCGTTCCCGTGAAGTTTACCTGCTGGCCAGGGCTTACAAGGGCTGATACAAAGGCTGAAAAGGTACTGGAAATGCTGTGTTGTAGCTTAACAGCCCATGCTAAAAGGTAGGAAAAATCGGCATTTCATGCCAGAATGAATACAGAATTGTAAATCAGATTAACAGGCAAGATTATCCTTAAATTGCCGCAAATTACATAAGGTAAGCGAAGGAAGGGAGTATAAGCCCTTGAATGATATGGCAAAAAATTTATTACTTTGGATGATTATTGCAGCGGTTTTACTGACCGTCTTCAATAATTTCAGCCAGCCTACAGCAACAGAGCAGCTGATCTATTCGGATTTCATTGAAGAAGTGCAGTCCGGCCAGGTTGCCGAGGTCAATATCAGCAACCTGAATATTGTCGGCGTGCGCAATAATGGCACACGTTTTACGACTATATTGCCGTATTTTGGCGATGACAGATTACTGGATGACCTGTTGGCCAATGATGTGGATGTCAGAATTTCCGAACCGGAACAACAGAGTATCTGGACCCAGCTGCTGGTGGCCAGCTTCCCGATCCTGATCATCATTGCGGTATTTATTTTCTTCATGCGTCAAATGCAGGGCGGCGGTGTTGGCGGCAAAGGCGGTCCCATGGCCTTTGGTAAAAGCAAAGCCAAAATGCTCAGTGAAGATCAGGTTAAAGTGACCTTCGCCGATGTGGCCGGGGTTGATGAAGCCAAGGAAGACGTCAAGGAACTGGTGGATTTCCTCAGGGAGCCGGACAAGTTTCAGCGTCTGGGAGGACGTATTCCGCGTGGCGTATTGATGGTGGGTCAGCCAGGTACCGGTAAAACCCTGTTGGCAAAAGCCATAGCAGGCGAAGCCAAGGTGCCATTCTTTTCCATTTCCGGTTCCGACTTCGTGGAAATGTTTGTCGGTGTTGGTGCTTCGCGTGTCCGTGACATGTTCGAGCAGGCCAAGAAACAATCACCCTGTATTATCTTCATTGACGAGATTGATGCTGTCGGACGCCATCGTGGTGCCGGACTGGGTGGTGGGCATGATGAGCGCGAACAGACCCTGAACCAGTTACTGGTAGAGATGGATGGTTTTGAAGGCAATGATGGTGTGATAGTCATTGCCGCGACCAACCGTCCTGATGTTCTTGACCCGGCGCTTTTGCGTCCTGGACGTTTTGACCGTCAGGTAGTTGTCGGTCTGCCGGATATTCGTGGCCGTGAACAGATCCTTAAAGTTCATATGCGCAAGGTGCCGATTTCCGATGGTGTCAATGCTTCTGTGCTGGCTCGCGCGACTCCGGGATTTTCCGGTGCCGATCTGGCAAACCTGGTCAACGAGGCAGCCTTGTTTGCCGCCCGTGGCAAGAAACAGAAAGTCACCATGGAAGAATTCGAGAAAGCCAAGGACAAAATCATGATGGGTGCCGAGCGCAAATCCATGGTCATGTCCGAGAAAGAAAAGAAAAACACGGCTTATCATGAAGCCGGCCACGCCATTGTCGGGCGACTGGTACCGGAACATGATCCGGTCTACAAGGTCAGTATTATTCCGCGCGGTCGGGCGCTTGGTGTGACCATGTTCCTGCCGGAAGAAGACCGTTACTCGCACAGCAAGCAGAGCATTCTGAGTCAGATTTGTTCACTTTATGGTGGCCGTATTGCCGAAGAGATGACGCTTGGCAAGGAAGGGGTCACCACCGGTGCTGCCAATGATATCCAGCGTGCTACCCAGATGGCCCATAACATGGTCAAGAAGTGGGGGCTGTCGGAAAAACTCGGACCGCTGCAATATGATGATGAGCATGATGAGGTTTTCCTGGGTCGTTCTGCCGGTCAAAGCGGTAAAGTACTGTCCCCGGAAACAACGCGTGCTATTGATGAAGAAGTACGTGCCATTATTGATGACTGTTACCAGCGGGCAAAAACAATTCTTGAAGAGAATCGGGATATTCTTGAAGCCATGAAAGACGCACTGATGGAATATGAAACCATTGATGCTCTTCAGATTGATGATCTTATGGCCCGTAAAAAGCCACGTGATCCAACTGACTGGCATGATGATGATTATCGCTCTGGTCCGGATACACAGGAAAAATCTGATGAAAAAAATAAAAAATCATCAGATAAACCAATCGGTGGCCCGGCCAGTGAACATTAAAACTGCTTTGATAGCTTAACCAGAAAGGAGCTCTAATAGAGCTCCTTTTTTCATTCAGAAGCCTCATCTGAAAATGAATTTCGCCGGCAAAGAACTCGACCCAGCTACTCCCCATGTCATGGGAATTCTCAATATAACACCTGATTCTTTTTCAGACGGAGGAGAGCTGTTCAGTGAGAATGGCAAGCTTCTTCTCGATAAAATAATGCAGCGTGCGGAAGCAATGCAACAAGCCGGCGCTGCCATTCTCGATGTAGGTGGCGAGTCCACACGACCAGGTGCTAAACCAGTTTCCCCGCAGGAAGAAATGGACCGTGTACTTCCTGTAGTCGAATTATTAAGCAGCAATCTTGATGTGATTATTTCTGTGGATACCAGTTCAGCGGAGCTAATGCGGGCAAGTGCCGGACTCGGTGCCGGATTGATCAATGATGTCAGGGCCCTGCAAAAACCTGGTGCGCTGGAAGCAGTAGCAGAAACCCGGGCTGCAGTTTGTCTAATGCACATGCAGGGGCAGCCATCGACCATGCAAAATGAACCTGAATATCATGATGTGGTCGTTGAGGTAAAAGAATTTCTGAATCAACGAATTGCTGGCTGTGAACAGGCCGGCATCAATCGAGAACGAATTATAATTGATCCTGGTTTTGGCTTTGGAAAAACCCTTGCCCACAATCTTGAACTGCTTGGCAGACTTTCCGAATTCAAGCAGTTAAAATTGCCAGTGCTTGTCGGACTTTCACGTAAGCGTATGCTGGGCACTATCACCGGAAGGCCGGAAAAAGACCGTGTCGCAGCTGGTGTCGCAGCAGCAAGCATAGCGCTGATGCAGGAAGTGAGCATTATCAGGACCCACGATGTTGCAGAAACTGCGGATGCAGTGAAACTTTATCGGGCTTTAGAGAACAAATAAGGAAGACCGATAGAAAGACCTAAATAGAAGCAGGCAGTAATTGCCAACAAGTGTCAGAACCAGTAGCGGCTGCGTCTTGCTGAATAAGACACAAAAAAAAGATAAGACAGGGCAGGGTTAGTGACAAAAAAATATTTTGGAACAGATGGCATAAGGGGGCGCGTCGGGGAGTTTCCGATAACTCCGGATTTCTTTTTAAAGTTGGGCTGGGCAACCGGCAAAGTTCTGGCAAATGGCTCCAATAGTTCTGTCTTGATAGGTAAGGACACTCGAGTATCCGGATATATGTTTGAGTCGGCACTGGAAGCTGGCCTGACTTCAGCCGGAGTTGATATTAAATTACTGGGTCCCATGCCTACTCCCGCAGTAGCCTACCTGACCCGAACGTTTCAGGCGCAGGCTGGAATTGTGATCAGCGCTTCACACAATGGCTATCAGGATAATGGTATTAAATTCTTTTCTACTGAAGGCCGAAAGCTGGGTGATGATGTTGAATATGCAATTGAAGCCGCAATTGATTCTGAGTCTCTGGATGTCAGTTCCGACCGCATCGGCAAAGCGTCCAGAATCAATGATGCCAGTGGCCGCTATGTGGAGTTCTGTAAAGGCACCATACACAGCAATATCAAATTCAATGGCCTGAAAATTGTACTGGACTGCGCTAATGGCGCTACCTATCACATTGCACCCAATGTCTTTAAGGAGTTGGGAGCTGAAGTCAGTGTGATTGGCAATACTCCTGATGGCATCAATATTAATCAAGATTGCGGTTCAACCAAGCCGGAAAAGCTGGCTCGTCAGGTACTCGATTTGCAGGCAGACCTTGGTATTGCATTTGATGGTGACGGTGACCGGGTACAGATGGTTGATCATACCGGTGCAATTGTTGATGGTGATGAACTGCTTTACATTATCGCCCTCTACAAACTGGGTAAAGCTCCCAGGAACCAGGGTGTTATAGGCACGGTAATGAGTAACCTTGGTCTGGAACTGGCCTTGGCTGATTTGCAGATTCCGTTTCGCCGAACGCCGGTCGGTGACCGCTATGTAATGCAGGAACTGCATACCAGGCAGTGGTCGATTGGTGGTGAATCATCCGGGCATCTGATTTGTCTGGATAAGACCACGACTGGTGACGGCATTATTTCTGCCCTGCAGGTTCTGGCTGCCATGCAGGTCCTGGACAAAAGCCTGCATGAGATCAAGCAAGGCATGACCAAATTCCCCCAGAGCATGATTAATGTTCGACTACAGAAAAGCAAAGACCTCAATGGCAATAAAAATATTGCCTCGGCAGTCAAGGATGCTGAAACCACGCTGGGCAAGGAGGGCCGGGTATTGTTGAGGCCATCGGGTACCGAGCCTGTTGTGCGGGTAATGGTCGAGGGCTCCGATGAAGTACTGGTCGCCAAACTGGCGAAAGACATATCCGATGTCGTGTCGCTGGAGCTCGCTTCATAGCTGTATTAGCAGCTTAATTCTGCCTTCTTCAAGTTGCATGTTTACCCCATCTTAAGTAGTATTGGCGGCCTTTTTCAGCACTCCTTCCGGGAAGGGCTGGTAGCTCAGAAGGCCGGTTGATATGCGAAAGAATCTGGTAGCTGCAAACTGGAAAATGCATGGCAGTAAAGCGGGGATCAACCGTTTACTGACTGCAATTAAAGCAGAATTACCGTCTGCTGGATGTGAAGTATTGCTTTGTCCCCCGGCGGTTTATCTGGAGCAGGTACAAAAAGAGCTGCAGGGTACACAGATAGTCCTGGGTGCTCAGAATGCTTATCCTGGCGATGAAGGTGCATTCACCGGTGAAGTTGCTTTTGCCATGCTGCCCGAATTTGACTGCAGCCATGTCATCATCGGGCATTCGGAGCGGCGTGAAATATTTGCGGAATCCGATGAGTTTATTGCGCAAAAGTTTGCCGCGGCACAGGAACATGGCTTGACCCCGATACTTTGTATTGGTGAGAGTCAGACTGAGCGGGAAAATGCTGAAACAGAAAAAGTTGTCCTTGGACAATTGCAGGCAGTATTGGATAAAGTTGGTATAGCCGCATTTGCCGATGCAGTGATTGCCTATGAACCAATCTGGGCAATTGGGACGGGGCTGACAGCAAGCCCGCAACAGGCTCAGGAAGTGCATGCAGTGATCCGTGATTTTCTGAGTGGACAGGATCAAAATATTGCTGAAGGTATCACTATCCTTTACGGAGGTAGTGTCAAAGGAGCAAATGCGAGCGAGTTGTTTCAACAGCCGGATATTGACGGTGGACTGGTTGGTGGTGCTTCACTGAAAGCTGAAGAATTTATTACAATTTGTAAGTCATTTAATTAATGACGTAGAGAACTAAACAGGAAACGTTATGGAATCCTTGATAATTACCGTGCATGTTCTGGCAGCTATTGCTTTGACTGTACTGGTTTTGTTGCAGCGTGGTAAAGGTGCTGAAATGGGCGCTTCTTTTGGTAGCGGCGCTTCGCAAACCATGTTTGGGTCGTCAGGCAGTGGTAATGTGCTGAGCAAGACCACAACCGTTCTGGCAATTATCTTCTTTGTGACCAGCCTTAGTCTGGCAGTAATCGCCAGGCAGGCTGCTGATATGGATAATTTGGGCGGTGGTCTGATCGAGGATATTGATCAGGTTCAGACTCAGACTCCCGAACCGATAACGAATGACCAGGATGTTCCGGCTCTGCAAGAGCAGGATGTCCCGGATACAGGCGATGATGCCGAAGATATACCTGTAGCACCTGAATAAATCTGTTTATAGCCGAAGTGGTGGAATTGGTAGACACGCTATCTTGAGGGGGTAGTGGCCCACGGCCGTGCCGGTTCAAGTCCGGCCTTCGGCACCAAATTTTTTGTATGCTTTGCTTGGGTTCAGGGCTCAGGACAGCCCTGATTTATGCCAAAGCAGCCCTGGAACTGAATCATCCGGGATAGGTCCTGGCAAAGTCTGTCCTTGACCAACAGCGGGTAGATTCTTATAATCACTGCCCTCTTTGAAGCCGGGTTTTTTCTGGGGTTCAATAGATAAGGATTGTTAGTTTAAGGTTTGT